>ERZ651108.492-NODE-492-length-19259-cov-14.268121_pt1 | contig 19259 bp, 21 predicted proteins | sample MGYA00512173_ERZ651108 | MGnify/ENA metagenome assembly ERZ651108 | reverse complement strand
GTTGGGCTGCAACCTTTTTGTTTGGGTGGGGGATTTTTATTCCGGACAGTAGTGCGCCTGCGCGGGAATGACGAAATTGCAGCCCTCTTGTTTTGACCTGCCATATTTCGCGGGTAAAGCCCACGCTACGGTTGCCCGCCTGAAAGTTTGCAACGTGGGCTTTGCCCACGGATTAAGTTCCATCTAAAAAAGTGGTCGTCTGAAAAGCCTGCGTACACAGGGATTCAGACGACCTTTTATTTAACGGATTAAAATAAAACAGGATATTTTCAACAGCTACTTCCGTGCAGAGAGAAGCAAAAATGGCAGCATGGACGGAGCTTTTTGCCAGACATAAATGAGAACCGGCCTGAAACCAGCATACTGACGTATCCTGCATTTTATCCAAACAGACAAAAAGAGCCTGCATAAAGCAGGCTCTTTATTTAGACTAACCGTATCAGATTAGAATTTGTGACGCAGACCAACTGTACCAGCAGTTTTCTCGTATTTGTTGTCGCCTTTACCTTCTCTCAACCAACCGGCAGAAATCAGGGCAGAAGTGCGTTTAGAGAAGTCGTAGTCAGCACCGACGATTACTTGGTTGTATTGGCTGTTGCCTTGTTTCTCACCGTTTTCTTTAGCTTTGAAGCCGTGAGCGTAAGAAACGCGGGGCATTACATTACCCATACGGTAACCGGCAGTTGCAGCAACTTCAGTACGCTCGTTTTTCTTAGCGTCAGCTACATCAGCTTTGAAACCTTCGTATTGACCTGCAACGGCAACCAATACATTGTTAGCATCGTAACCCGCTACCAAACGGTGTACTTGGTGATCTTTATAAGTATCAGCAGTCAAAGTAGTGTTTCTGTTGAACGAATCCAAGTATTCTTTTTCCAAAACAGAATGTTTAGCAAAAGAGCCAGCATAGCGACCGAAGAAGCCGGCATTCTCATAGTTCAGACCCAAACCGTAAGAGTCACGGCTTTTCACATCATGAGTATACTTGTCTTTAGGATTAGCATTGTCACGTGGTTGGTATTGCACGCTTGCGCTGAAACCGGACAATACAGGTGAATCGTAGCGTGCAGACACTTTACGATCTTCTACACGTTCTAATTTGCCTAATGCCAAAACATCTGAGTTAGCATCGCTGGCTTCCCAAGGATCGATGCTGTCGCTGCTGTCTTTCAGAGGGCTATTCAATTTACCAGCACGGATTTTACCGAAGCCGCCTTCCAAACCGATGAAGGACTCGCGAGTACCCCAACCGCTGTCAGTACCTGCAACAGAAGTATTTTGCTCTACTTGCCAAATAGCGTTCAGGTTGTTGGCCAAGTGCTCATGGCCTTTGAAACCGATGCGTGAACCGTAGTCAGCAATTTCAGTAGCAGTTTTGGTTGTATCCTTGGTAGTTACACCGTTAACTGTAGTTTTTTCTTTAACTCGGGAAATGTCAACACCGGCTTTAACTTGACCGTACAAGGTAACGTCAGCCATAGCTGCAACAGGCAGAGCTGCCAGAGTCAGAGCAATCAGAGATTTTTTCATTGCTGTATTCCTTTTCTATCGTGAAGAAATAACTTAAGCAGACCCAATAAAATCCGCTTAGGCTTTACATTATCGCTGGAATCAGCGATTCCATGACTCTTACTATAATTGTTCCTTTCTAAAAAAACAAACTTTATTCACTCCCCCTACCCACCGCCTTACCCTACATTCCCCGTACCACAATAAGAGGGTTGCAATATTTTCCTTATAAATCATGATGTAATGTTGAATTACCTGCCGTTTGTATTTTTACAACACATTTCTCTTAAGCGGTGGTTTTTGGAGATTGGCTGTTGTTTTTTTGGCTAACCCAGCTAAATGAGCGGATAAAAGGGAGTCAGTATACAATTTCTTAATTCTGCAATTTATAGGCTTATTCACTAATGCACATTGGAAAATGCCTACATCTTTAAGATGAAATTATGCATTTTCCCATTTGGATTTACGATTTCATTGACGCAGCATCCGCATTACCTACGGCTACTCCTGTAAAGCAAAGGTCGTCTGAAATCAATCCGGCGTTTTCAGACGACCTTTTACAATTTGCACATACTAAGCCGGGAAACCTAATTATCCAAAGGTCTGGTCAAAATATATATGTTGTATAGATAAATGCCTTATTCATATAGCGTAGGCTTTATCCACAATCCGGATATTACTAAAAAGATTTCCTATCAGCGCGCATTTAGATTTCAGACGACCTCACAGCCATTCGGGCATTTCGGGACGGATGATACCGAACTCGGGCGGATAATCCACTCCGGTCAGATACAGCCCGTCAGGCATAAAAGTCGGAGGGGCTTTTAATCGACTGCGTTCTTCAATTAAGGCTTGGAATTCGGAAACGCTCAGTCTGCCATTACCGACATAAACCAATGCGCCCATGATATTGCGTACCATATGATGTAGAAAGGCATTGCCGTGCAAGTCTAGTTTTAAGAATTGCGGCGTACCGCTGATTTTTGCGCCGTATAAGGTTTTAACGGGTGATTTTGCTTGGCATTCGGCAGCACGAAAGCTGGAGAAATCATGTTCGCCTTCTAATAATAATGCCGCTTGCTGCATTTTGTCAGGATCGAGTTTGAGATGAGTCCACCCTACCCTGCCTTGCAATATCGGGGAGCGGACGGGAGATGATTCCAAAAGGTAACGATACTTTCTACCGTATGCGTCAAAGCGGGCGTGAAAATGTGGGGCAACCTGCTGCGCGGACAATACAGCCACACCTTCGGGAAGATGGGCATTGACACCCCGCACCCATGCCTGCTCGGGACGGACTACTGTGGTATCGAAATGGACGACTTGCGCAGTCGCGTGTACGCCTGTGTCCGTCCGTCCGGCAACAATAGTCCGGATAGTTTCGCCTGCAATTTGGCTGAGTGCATATTCTAAGGTCGTCTGAACAGTAGGCAAGTCCCCGGCTTGTTTTTGCCAACCGTAAAATCGGCTGCCATCATAAGACAGGGTTAATGCCCAACGATAAACAGCGGGTTGATTTGAAGAAGGAAACGTCATAATCGGTGAGGGTTCTATATTCGAACAAAATCATACGAAAATTGCTTATCCGACAGTATAGCAATAAAAAAGATGCCGCTTTTAGACACGGCATCTTTATTTTTCTTTCAAGAAAGTGATTGTCGGATTAATCAGCCTAGCTCTGCCAACAAGGCTTTGGTTTTATCTAAGATATCGCCGGTAGCCTCTTCCATCAACTCTTGCAAAGTTTCACGGGCTGCACCGGGGTCTCCAATTTCGACATACATTTTTGCCAATTCGTATTTGGCTTCTAAAGGAGCGGTCATTCCGACGGATTCGGAAATAAAGCCTGAGTCAAATGCCGACTTGCTTACTTCTTCATCAACTGTTAGGTTTTCCCATTCGATGGTCTCTTCTACTTCATTACCTTGAGAATCTGCCAATCCGAAATCTTCATCGCTTTCTTGGAAGGTAATGCCTTCATCTTGTTTGATTTCAAAAGGCTCTTCGGCTACGGTTTCATCGACTGAGGTATCAACGGAAGCAAACTCTAAAGCCTCGTCTTCATTTAATTTTTCAGACGATGTTTGCTCAGATGTTGTGAACTCAGGCAGAGGCTCGATAGGTTGGGATTCGATTTTTTCCGAGAAGAAATCCCATCCTTCTTCTGCTTCTTCAAAGCCTTTGACATCTTCTGCGCCAACAGTCTGCTCCTGCTGTTGAACTTCGGAAGCATCGGAAGCTTCGTAGTCAAACTCCAAATCAGAAACTTCTTCCGCAACGGCGGGTTCGGTATAAGAATATTCTTCCTCACCTACTGAGGCATCCGCCTCTTTGGTTTCTTCATTGGCGTCATGGGAAGACGTGCCAAAGTTTGACTGAACCTCATCAAATTGCTGAATATGAGCTGTATTATCAGGCTCTTCTACTGCTTCTTCTTGATGTCTGCCTTCTATAACTACTGAAACCGGTTGATACGGATTCTCCGGTTCGGGCTCATATACGCTTTCTGTCGATTCAACTGAGTCCCAATCCAAATCACGGCGTTTTTCCGTTTCCTCATCCACGGTAACTGCGCTGGATACGATACCGACGTGCTTATCGTCAATATCATCGATATTGATATTGATCTCATCTTCAGCGGCTTCTTTGGCTGCATTGGGCTGTACAAAAAAAGCCTCGTCGTCAAAATCATCCTCGATAGACAGTCCGTCAGGCTCTTCTGCCGGAACAGCTTTCGCTTGAACAAACTGTTCGGGCTTCGCCTCGTCGGCTATCACGGTTTCTGCAAAGCTAATGTCGTCATCTTCTTCGTCATATCCTGCAGAAGGAACAGGTACGACAGGCGCGACAGCAGCTGCTTTTCGTTTGCCCAAAGCTTTCAGTAACAGCAACAATGCCAACAGCGCACCGCCGCCGATTAACAGCCAGCGCCATAATCCGCCATCTTCAGACGACTCTTCTACTGCTTCACTTTGAGCAGCGGAATTTTGCTGAGCAGCCAAAGCTTCTTCAACTTGGGCTTCCGGCGTAGATTTTGCTGTTTCACTTGCAGCGGTTTGTTCTGCGATGCCGGGTTGTAATACTTCCTCAGTGCCTACGGATGAAGCAGCTTGCTCTTGTGTTGCACCCTGTGGAGCGGAAGCGGTTACTTGCGCTGGTTGTTGTTCAAGCTTGGCTTCTTTGTTTGATTTAGCCTCTTCGCCAGCCTTATTTTCACCTGCCTTATTTTCCGCAGATGCATTAGTTTTGGCAGCTTCTGATTTTTCAGACGATGCTTTAGATGCTGATGCGGTCTGCGACTGCTGTTTATCAGACACAAGAGGCTTCTCGGCGGCCTGTTTGGCGGCTGCCTGTTTCATATCGAACTGGGTCGGGATATTCAATACTTTGCCAGCCAACATATGGTCGGCATTTTTATTGATGAACACACTAGGGTTGGCTTTTACCAATGCCTGTATTGCCTGCTCGACCGTCATACCCTGAGGACGGATACGGGTCGCAATTTCAGTCAGGGTTTCACCCTGTTTGACCAAATGTCGTTTGCCATAACGCGGCTCGCCCTGTACAGAAGAGGTTGCATTTTGCGTCTGTTTAGGCTGTGCTTGGGTATTTTTTGACTTTTTATTGTCGATTCCTTCTTTACGCGTATTATTCGCAACATCTGCAGACGCATTTCCACTACGCAGCGCACGGTTAATCCGTTCGCGTGCAGCTTGACGGTCTATCTGCTGGGAAGCGTATGCGGGAGGCGGCTCCTGACGAACGCGGGGCGTACTGTCGCCCTTGACCGAGTAATCAGCCGGATCGATGATTGCGGTATATTCTCGAGATTGAGAGCCGGTACTGACTTGGAAAATCAGCACAGGGTCTTTGATAGCTTTAGCCGAACGGATATTGATGACGGCACGATCGCCCGCTCTGTGAACGCTGGTTCTGAGGTTGGCATTAGATACGGAAGCCTTGCCGCCGTTAAACAATGCCTGTGCTTCTTCTCCGGTTACGGTGATATTGCCGGAAAACGGCTCACCCAAATGCGATTGAACATTCAAACCGCCCAACCCTGCGCTTGCACCCACCGAAACCGCTAAGGCAACGGAAGCTGCGATAAGTTTGATTTTGTAATGTTTTTTCAAAACTTGTCCCCTATGAAATGAATCCTGCTGTACTGCCGAGTACTTAACCGTCTATTACGATATATTACGTTATGATATAGTCTAAGTCCCTAATCTGCCAAGTAACACTGTCATTTATGTTATCAAAAATGACATAAACCGTTACTGTTTGCATCGGTGTGTTTCTTTTTTGCAAATCTATCGAGAACTTATTTTATCATTCCGTTTGCATTTTTAAAACCCTGCAACAAACTGCCGGCATATCAAACAAACCAAAGTTTGAGATTTACGGTAATGCAAAAAACCGTAGCTGCCTGTATGATTGACGTTTGATTGTTTGGTTTCCTCATTTTTGTTTTTTATATATGAAAATTCTGAGTGATTTATTGGCGGTAATTTTATTTTTTCTGACTTATACGGTTACGAAAGACATGATCGCCGCGACTGCCGTAGCTTTGATAGTCGGTGTTTTACAGGCGGCCTTTACCTATTGGAAATTTAAAAAGCTGGATACGATGCAGTGGGTCGGATTGGTTTTAATCGTGGTATTCGGCGGGGCGACCATCCTGCTGAAAGATCCTCGATTTATCATGTGGAAACCGTCCGTATTGTTTTGGATAGGCGCACTGGTCCTGCTTTTCAGCCACCTTGCCGGTAAAAACGGACTTAAGGCGACAATGGGCAAGGAACTCGAATTGCCCGATACCGTCTGGAATAATCTGACCTATGCTTGGGTAGCGTTTCTCGTATTTATGGGCATAGCCAACTGGTTTGTATTCACTCATTTTGAAAGCCATTGGGTGAATTACAAGATGTTCGGTTCGACCGGACTGATGTTCGCTTTTTTTATCGCTCAAGGTATTTATTTGGGCAAACATTTACCAAAGGAGAATTAAGCAATGGAATATTATATGCTTTTGGCCACTGATGCAGACGACGTGCATGAAGCCCGTATGGCTGCACGTCCCGATCATCTGAAACGTTTGGAAGCCCTGCAAGCCGAAGGGCGCCTTCTGACAGCCGGACCGAATCCCCTGCCCGACAATCCTGAACGCGTCTCCGGCAGCCTTATCGTCGCCAAATTTGCATCGCTTGACGAAGCCCAAGAATGGGCGGAACAAGATCCTTATGTCGCTGCGGGCGTATATGAGGAAGTTTTGATTAAGCCCTACAAAGCTGTTTTTAAATAATGGATATGCGTTCAGCAATAGAAGGTCGTCTGAAAACTCTAAACCCTCAAATATTCGAGTTTCAAGACGACAGCCATTTGCACAAAGGACACGCAGGCAATAAAGGCGGGGGGCATTATGCTGTAACCGTCGTCAGCGAGGCTTTCACCGGGATGAAACGTATCGAACGCCAACGCATGGTTCAAAACCTGCTCCAAGACCTGTTTGCCGGCGGTTTCATCCACGCCTTGAGCATTAAGGCGGCAACGCCCGACGAATATTTCCATTGAATTATCCGCAGTGTTTCAAATTAAAGAGAAGATTATGAGAAAAACCCATTTTACAGCCGCATTGGTTATGGCCGCCCTATCCGGCAGCCTGTTTGCCCAAACCCTGGTTACCGTCAACGGACAAGCCATCGACAGCAGCGTGATTGACGGACAAGTTGCCGCCTTGCGTGCTGAAAACAAACAAATCCAGGATTCTCCACAACTGCGACAAGAGCTGGCCAACCGCCAAGTTATCAGCACGGTTATCGCGCAAGAAGCCAAACGCCGCAAACTGGACCAAAGTGCGGAATTCAAAAAAGCCCTTGAACAAGCCCGTGCAGATGCGAAGAAACAAGGCGCTGACAAAAAACCGTCCTTCAAAACAGAATGGGCGGCATTTGAAGACGACCTGCTCGGACAGGCCCTGGCCATCGACGTATTGCGCAAAAATCCTGTCAACGAACAAGAAATTAAAAAATCCTACGATGAATTTGCCAAATTCTACCAAGGCAGTCAGGAAGTCCGCTTAGGGGAAATCGTTACCCGAACTAAAGCCGACGGACAAAAAGCCGCTGCCGATTTGAAGGCGAAGAAGGCTTTTACCGCAGTATTGAAACAATATTCGATTGACGAAGAAGCCAAAAAAGCAGGCGGCATTCCTCAAGCTTATGTTCCGCTGAAAGACTTGCAAGAAGCCGCACCGCCTCTGTACGCAGCAGTCAAAGACCTGAAAAAAGGCGAAGCGACATCCGAACCGCTGCAAGACGGTAATTCTTACGCCGTGTTTTACGTTGACGACCGCCGCGATGTCAAAGTCCCTGCCTTTAACGAAATCAAAGGCAACATAGCCCGCGACCTGAGTACTGCCCGCATTGACGACACTATGCGTGCGCTCTTGCAAAAAGCCGACATCAAACCTGCCAAATAACCTTTAAGCTCCTATAACGGATAAGTAAAGAAAATTAAGCCGGATTCTTTATGCGGCATTGATGCAATCCACCTAAAGGTCGTCTGAAACCATAACGTTTTTCAGACGACCTTTTCTGCCTGCATTGCTGTTGAAATACTTTTGTATTTGAATCTGCCGTCAACCAATCTTTTGAATAGAGATAAAACCCGCTATGCGAGCCGTCATCCAAAAAGTGAGTTGTTCCCGTGTCGATGTATTGGACGGAAATCATAAGGAAACCTGCGCCGAAATCGATAACGGATTGATGATATTGCTCGGCGTTACCCACGACGATACCGAAGCAGATGCGCGCTATATTGCCGACAAAGCCGCCAATCTGCGTATTTTCGAAGACGATGCCGGCAAATTGAACCTGTCCGTCAAAGATATTGGCGGCTCAATCCTGCTGGTTTCCCAATTCACGTTGTATGCCGATGCACGAAATGGCCGCCGTCCGTCTTTCTCGGCAGCCGCCCCTGCCGAACAGGCGCAAACGCTCTATCTGCATACCGCAGAACTATTGCGCGGACATGGTTTGAACGTGCAAACCGGCCGCTTCCAAACGCATATGCAGGTTAGCCTGTGCAACGACGGCCCAGTTACCCTGCTGTTGGACTCGCAAAAACTGTTTTGACGAAAATCCCTGCTTGCGGTACAAAACAAGTATTGCCCTTGCCTCATATAATCCAAAGGTCGTCTGAAAACCCATAAATTAGGTTTTCAGACGACCTTCTTTTATTCGATTCTAATTCGAAGCGGACTGAGACCTTTGCAATAACATAGGTTACTAAAATTTTATGCTCAATCTCATTTTCAAAATGCAAAACTTTTCTGATTTTTCCTACTTTTTGCTCAATATTAGGAAGGTTTTAGGCAATTGAAAATTTTTTGGCGCATTTTTATGCGTCAAATTTCGTTAACAGACTATTTTTGCAAAGGTCTCAGACTCTATATTCTGCCGCTATTCCAACGTTCCACCTACCACCCGCGCACCAAACGCTTCCTTCAAAGGCAACACGTTCAAGCGTTGCAAGGTCGTCTGAAATTCGGCGAACGGTATCGGTTCCGAACCGAAACGATGCATATGCAGGGTATCTTGCTGACAGTCAATCAACTCGATGCCCAATTTAGCAAGAAACGGGACGGCTCGCGCGAAGGCGATTTTGGAAGCGTCAGGCTCGAGGGCGAACATGGATTCTCCGTAAAACACCCGTCCGATTTGTACGCCGTAAAAGCCGCCCGCCAGTTTCAGACGACCTGTTTCATCGGGATAGAAACATTCAAACGAATGCGCATGACCCAAGCGGTGCAGCTCGGTATAAGCGGCTTGGAATTCGGGAACAATCCATGTGCCGTCCTGACCGGGGCGCGGAAAGGCGGCGCAATGCGCAATGACGGTTTCAAAGCATTGGTTGACCGTTACCCGATAGGGTTTGTTGCGCAAGGTCTTCGCCAACGAACGCCCGATATGCAGATTTTCAGGAACGATGACGGCGCGCGGGTCTATGGTGTGCCAGAAAAACCAACCGTCTTCGCTGAACCACGGGAAAATCCCCTGCCGATAAGCCGACAGCAGCCGTCCCGTATCCAAATCGCGGCTGATACCGACCAAGCCGTCGCGTTCTTCCAGCGCGTAAAACGGGTCGGGAAAAGTGTAATCATCGGGGTAAAGCAAGGGGATACTCATTAAAAATCCTAAGGTATAGTGGATTAACTTTAAACCAGTACGGCGTTGCCTCGCCTTGCTGTACTATTTGTACTGTCTACGGCTTCGTCGCCTTGTCCTGATTTTTGTTAATCCACTATATTATTCTGATTTGCAGCGGCATGATGTTCATGTTCCGCAAAAAATTTCAGACGACCCCAAATTCTCATCCGAGGTCGTCTGAACATCAAGCATCTTAAAACGGGAATCAGCGTTTGCTCTTCGCTTGGCATTCGCCGCACACGCCGTACATATAAAGCGCGTGGTCAACGATGCGGTAGCCGTTTTCTTCCGCGATTTTGTCTTGCAAGGCTTCGATTTCGGGATTGTGGAATTCCGTTACCTCGCCGCATTTTACGCAGACGATATGGTCGTGGTGGTCGCCTTTGTCCAATTCGTAAACCGCCTTGCCGGTTTCAAAATGGTGGCGCTGCAAAATGCCTGCCTGCTCAAACTGGGTCAATACGCGGTAAATCGTCGCTACGCCGATTTCCACACCCTCTTCCAGCAAAATACGGTACACATCTTCAGCACTCAAATGCTCTTCAGCATGAGACTCAAACAAATCCAAGATTTTCAAACGCGGACCGGTAACCTTCAAACCGCTGTCTTTCAATTGCGCAATATTGCTGAATTTTTCCATAATATTCAATATCCCTGTAAAGTAATAGACGTTATAATACGCAATTTCAGCCCATTACACCATAGCGGTTTGCAATAAAACCACAAGTCCTGTTTGCATACAAACGATAGTTGGCTGAAATTATAATCAAAGAGATGATTATCGTTTGCTTTTTCGAAATATTCAAGCAATGATACCCTTCCACCCGAATTCGAACAGAAAGGCATATCTGTGAACAAAACCCTCTGTCTTGCCCTCGCCGCCCTCATCGGACTTTCCGCATGCAGCGCCGAACGCGTTTCCCTGTTCCCCTCTTACAAACTCAAAGTCATCCAAGGCAACGAACTTGATCCCCGCGCCGTCGTCTCCCTCCAAGCAGGCATGAGCCGCGACCAAGTCCAACTCCTGCTCGGCACCCCGCTGCTGCGCGACGCATTCCACGCCGACCGCTGGGACTACACCTTCAATACCAGCCGCAACGGCATCATCAAAGACCGCAGCAACCTCACCGTTTATTTTGAAAACGACGTCCTTGTCCGCGCAGAAGGCGACGCCATCCAAAAATCCATAGAAACCCTCCAAGCCGAACAAAGAGCAGCCCAAACCGCACAATAATCACAAGGAAAACGCATGAGCGCATTAAAAATCGCCATCGCCGGCGTCAACGGCCGCATGGGGCGCGTACTGGTTGAAGCCGTCAACAACCATCCCGACACCGTCCTCTCCGGCGCACTCGAACACTCCGGCTCCGAAGTCTTAGGCTTGGACGCAGGTTTCGCCTCCGGCATCAAAACCGGCATCGCTATTTCAGACGACGTTGATGCCGTCCTCGCCCAAAGCGACGTACTCATCGACTTTACCCGCCCAGAGCCGACCCTCAAACACCTGCAAAAATGCGTTGAAAAAGGCGTCAACATCATCATCGGCACTACCGGTTTCGACGACGCAGGCAAAGCCGCCATCCAAGCCGCAGGCGAAAAAACAGGCGTCGTCTTCGCCGCCAACTTCAGTGTCGGCGTCAACCTCACCTTCCACATCCTCGACACCGTCGCCCGCGTCCTCAACGAAGGCTACGACATCGAAATCATCGAAGGCCACCACCGCCATAAAGTCGACGCCCCCAGCGGCACCGCCCTGCGCATGGGCGAAGTCATCGCCGACGCGCTCGGCCGCGACCTCAAACAATGCGCCGTTTACGGCCGCGAAGGCCACACCGGCCCGCGTGATCCGTCCACCATCGGCTTCGCTACCGTCCGCGCAGGCGACATCGTCGGCGACCACACCGCCCTCTTTGCCACCGACGGCGAACGCGTCGAAATCACCCACAAAGCCAGCAGCCGCATGACCTTCGCCGCCGGCGCCGTCCGCGCTGCAGTTTGGGTAAACGGCAAAACCGGTTTGTACGATATGCAGGACGTTTTGGGATTGAAAAACAGCTAAAGCTGGTTTCTCCCTATGACACAAAAAGGTCGTCTGAAAAATGTTTTTCAGACGACCTTTTGATTATTTACAGCAATCAGTTTACACCGATACGTCAACCTTTTTATTCCTTCACAAAACTTACGCCGTGAAGATGGGAATTGAGGATGGCAGTCCGCAAAGCAGTCAATGCTTTGGGGCGGACGAAGTTCCGACGGTATGCCAAAACGACGCGGCGGTGCGGTACGGAGCCTGAAAACGGGATGATGCTGAACAGCAAATGGTCGTTTTCGGTCAACGCGGTAGCAGGCATGACGCTAATGGCGAGACCGCTGGCAACCATGTGGCGGATGGTGTTGATGGAGCTGCCTTGCAGGGTGTTGGTCAGACCTTGGATTTTCTGCTTGGCGGCCAGCTCGGAACAGCTTGATAAAACTTGGTCGCGCATACAGTTGCCTTCCGTCAGCAACAAAACCTGCTCTTCGCCCAGCATTTGCGGGGTAACGGCATCGAGTTCTTCGAAATGGTGCCCTTTGGGGACGATGACGAAGAAAGGCTCGTCATACAGAGGTTCGGTGACGATACCCGGCTCTTGGAAGGGTTCTGCGACTACGATGGCATCGACGTCGCCGCGTTTGAGCGATTCGGTCAGGATGTGCGTGTAGTTTTCTTCAAGCATCAGGGGCATTTTCGGCGCGGTTTCGCGCAGGGAAATGATGAGCTTGGGCAGAAGGTAGGGGGCGACGGTAAAAATCAGACCGAGTTTGAATGCGCCTTCCAATTCGTTTTGCTCTTCGCTGGCAAGGTGCTTGATCAGCTCGGCTTCTTCCAGCACGCGGCGGGCTTGGGCAACGATGCGTTCGCCCGCTTCGGTGGTGATGATGTCGTTGCTGCTGCGGTCAAACAGGGACACCGACAGCTCTTCTTCCAGCTTTTTGATGGCGATGGAAAGGGTGGGCTGGCTGACAAAGCAGCGACGCGCGGCACGTCCGAAATGACGCTCCTGCGCGACGGCTACAATGTAACGCAATTCGGTCAAGGTCATGTGTTAAGCCTTTTTCTGTTCCGTTTTTTGTTCAGGCAGGGTGATGTTCAATTCGAGAACGTCCATACCGTCCTGTTTTTCTTGGGAAATGCGGATATCGTCCAAAGAAACGTTGACGTATTTGGACAATACTTCCAGCAATTCTTTGCGTAGGGTCGGCAGATAGTCGGGGGCTTTCCCTTCTTGCGCGCGTTCTTGGGCAATGATGATTTGCAGGCGGTCGCGTGCGACGGCGGCGGTTTTCGGCTTTCTGCCGAACAACATATCTATTAATGACATGGCTTAGCCTCCGAACAGTCGTTTGAAAAAGCCTTTTTTCTCAGCCTCCAGGAAACGCATTTCGCGGTTTTCACCCAAGAGGCGTGCGATAACGTCTTTGTAGGCTTCGGCAGCGGAAACGCTGTTTTGATGGATGACGGGTTCGCCGGCATTGGATGCTTGCAGGACGTTTTGCGATTCGGGAATCACGCCCAAAAGCGGGATGCGCAGGATGTCGCAAATGTCTTGCACGGACAGCATTTCGCCTTTGTTGACGCGCTCGGGTGAGTAGCGGGTAATCAGCAGATGTTCTTTAACTGTACCGCCTTGTTCCGCTTTGCGGGATTTGCTTTGTAGGATACCCAAGATTCGGTCGGAATCGCGGACGCTGGATACTTCGGGGTTGGTAGTAACGATGGCTTCGTCGGCGAAGTAGAGTGCCATCAGTGCGCCTTGTTCGATACCGGCGGGAGAGTCGCAGATGATGTATTCGAATCCCATTTTGTCACTGCTCAATTCCTGCATGACTTTTTCGACGCCTTCACGAGTCAGCGCGTCTTTGTCGCGGGTTTGCGAAGCGGGCAGAATGAAGAGGTTTTCGCAGTTTTTGTCTTTAATCAGGGCTTGGTTGAGTGTGGCTTCGTCCTGTATGACATTAATCAGGTCATACACAACGCGTCGTTCGCAACCCATAATCAGGTCGAGGTTGCGCAAGCCGACGTCAAAGTCGATAACGGCGGTTTTGTGACCGCGCAATGCCAATCCGGCTGCAATGCTGGCGCTAGTAGTGGTTTTACCCACGCCGCCTTTACCTGATGTTACTACGATGATTTTTGTCACGATATTTCCTTTCAAATCTTGGAACGGTTAATCTGTGTCGATTGCGCTGATAACCAGGCGGTTGTCTTGCAATGAAACCTGTACGGCTTTTTTGTGCAGGTGGTCAGGCAGGTCTTGTTCGAAATTGCGGTAAATACCTGCTACGGAGACCAACTCCGCCTGCATGGAGTGGATGAAGATGCGCGCGTTGGTGTTGCCTTTCGCGCCAGCCAGCGCCCTGCCGCGCATGGGCGCATAAATGTGAATGTTTCCGTCGGCAATAAGCTCCGCACCTTCACTGACGATACCGGTCACGATAAGATCGCCGTTTTCCGCATAAACCTGCTGTCCGGTACGGACGGGGGTACTGATGAGTACGGTCGGGTTATTGATGACGGTTGCCTGAACAGGCGCAGGCTCTTGGTTGATTTTGGGTTGTTGCGGCTCGGATTTGTCGCTGCGGCTGAAAACCAAATGATAACGTGCCGCAAAAGACGACCAACTTTCACTTTCATGGCGCAGCCCTAAAATCTGCATGCCGTAACGGGCAAAAAGGGTCAGCATAGCCCCGATGTCCAATGACTCGGGGTGGTCGAAATCCTGTACGTCTAAAACAAAAGGAACAATATCCAATTCTTGATACTGACCGGCGCGCTGGCGTAGAAACTCTTCTAATTCGGTCAGATCTGCGGTATGCAGGTGAATAGCCAGCACGTCAAGCCGGGCTGACTTTATGTCGAAGGCGGGTTTCATAGTGAGTAAATCATAAAATTTTTTAATTGTGTAAGTTTACCGTGTAAATCTTGGCTATTCAATCCGTTTGGGTCGCCTGAAGTGAAATTTCCCATTCTCTTCTGAATTTCATGAGAAATCGATATGGGTTAATCAAAGTTACAAAGTGGTACAAAAACGACAAAGGTCGTCTGAAAACCAATTTTCCAGTTTTCAGACGACCTTTTTTATTATCTGCCTACCTTATTCGGGACGCATTTGCGGGAACAAAATCACGTCGCGGATGGTTTGCGAATCGGTCAGCAGCATTACCAAGCGGTCGATGCCGATGCCGCAACCGCCTGTCGGCGGCAGGCCGAATTCCATTGCGCGGATGTAGTCGGCATCGTAGTGCATGGCTTCGTCGTCGCCCGCGTCTTTTTGCGCCACTTGCAATTTGAAGCGTTCGGCTTGGTCTTCAGGGTCGTTCAACTCGGAATAGCCGTTTGCCAGCTCGCGGCCGACAACGAACAATTCGAAACGCTCGGTCAGACCTTGTTTGGCATCGGAAGCGCGTGCCAACGGGGAAACTTCAACTGGGTAATCGACGATGAAGGTCGGGTTCCACAGTTTGCTCTCGGCGCAACCTTCAAACAGGGCGAGTCGCAGGCTGCCGATGCCGGGAGACGGCGGCAGGCTTTCGCCGTGTTTGACGATTTCTTTTTTCAGCCACTCCGCATCGTTCAACTGCTCGTCGGTGTAGTGCGGATTGTATTTTTTGATGGCTTCGAGAATGGTCAGGCGCTCGAACGAACTTTCCAAATCGACCTCTTTACCGTTGTAGCTGATTTTCGCCGTGCCGTTTACCGTGCGCGATGCGTTGCGGATGATGTCTTCCGCCATTTGCATCATGCGCTCGTAGTCGGAGAAGGCTTCGTAGAATTCAATCATGGTGAATTCGGGGTTGTGGCGCACCGACATGCCTTCGTTGCGGAAGCTGCGGTTGATTTCAAACACGCGCTCCAAACCGCCGACCACCAAGCGTTTCAGATACAGCTCGGGCGCGATGCGCAGGTAGAGCGGGATGTCCAAAGCGTTGTGATGGGTAACGAAGGGCTTCGCCGTCGCGCCGCCGGGAATCGGGTGCATCATCGGGGTTTCGACTTCGAGATAATGCTCGTTCACCATGAAATTGCGTACGGATTGGATGATTTGGCTGCGTTTGATAAACGTATTGCGCGATTCTTCGTTGGCAATCAAATCGACGTAACGTTGGCGGTATTTGGTTTCCTGATCGCTCAAGCCTTTGTGTTTGTCGGGCAGCGGGCGCAAGGATTTGGACAGCAGGCGGATGTCGGACACGCGCACGGTCAATTCGCCGTGGTTGGTTTTGAACAAAGTACCTTCCGCGCCGACGATGTCGCCCAAGTCCCAATGGTTGAAATCATCCAAAACTTCCTGACTCACGCCTTTGTTGTTCAGATAAAGCTGGATTTGACCGGTAACGTCTTGAATGGTGGCAAAACTCGCCTTGCCCATTTGACGCTTCAGCATCATGCGGCCGGCAATTTTGACGGGAACGGCTTGCGGGTCGAGTTCTTCCTTGCTGACTTCGCCATATTGGGCATGCAAATCGGCGGCAAAGCTGTCGCGCTTGAAGTCGTTGGGATAGGCGTTGCGCTGTTGGCGGATGTTGTGCAGTTTTTCGCGGCGCAGGGCGATGATTTGGTTTTCGTCCAACTGCGGCTCGATTTGCGGATTGTTTTGTTCGCTCATGGTGTTTTCCGGAAAATGAGTCAGGCTGCCGGAGTTTTCAGACGGCCTGAATAAAGTGAAAAATTGGCTCTATTTTACGCGATGTCGGTGTTTTTTTCTATAAAGGCAGAAAGGCCGTCTGAAACCTGAACTGCCCCCCAAAAAACTGTATTTTTGTGATCGGCTTGTCGGCGATGAAGGGATTTTTGCGGTGGTCGGTCAAGATTTTGGACTGAAGGGTTTGAGTGCGCCGATGCCGCTTTCCTGACAGGCGGTTATCCAACGTTGCAGATGGGTGCGTGAGATGTGGTATTGGTCTTGGTATTTGAAGTGTAATGCATATAGGGACATAAAAAAACTGCACCTTGTTAGTTGGAGGGCAACTTTGGGGATGTAGTTCATTCTGTCTAATATCTTGCTCTTCAATTATCAAAACCTCTGGATTTAGATACGGAAATTGCTTCAATACGTGCCATTTGACGGTAACGCCGAGTTTGATTCGGTGCTCCACCTTTACCCGGATAAATCCCTGTTCCACGTTCCACTTCAAATGTAAAATGTTTAGGTTGGCGGGCAAATGTTACATATTCACGCGCTTCTATTTCCGACATTATGATTTTTTTGACTTTGCCCAACTTGGCTTCTGCATCTTTAATCTTCATGCCCGGGTGTACACCTGAAGCCGTGTGACAGGTAGGAGAATCGGTTTCCAAAAAATTAATTTTTTTATGGAGTTTTATAGGAGAATCAGGATCGTCGTCTCCATCTTGAAAAGCGATAACCATAACGTCTTTAGATAGCGTAATGGCAACAAACGCCACACCTTCGGCATCGCTTTCTCTTTCCATTTTTGCCTTCGGGAATTTCTGTTTTACCTGCTTTAAGTTCTGCCCTAATTTAATTCCTCCGATACTGTCTTTTTGAATCAAACATTCGGCAGTAGCCGGCATGGCAAAACCCAAGATCAATGCGCTCATTATCCCGATTTTGTGCAACATGGTTACTTTCCTATTTAATAAAAATTAGTTATAAAAAAACTGCACCTTGTTAGTTGGAGTAGCAACTTTTTGGGTGCAGTTTAACCTGAAAAATCAACTTCAGACGGCCTTTTGTTTCATGAAGGGCAGTTAGATATCGGTTTCCAAATAAACGACTTGGGTTTGCAGATATTCTTCCAAACCGTGTTTGCCGTCCGCGCCGCCGATACCGGATTTTTTCCAACCGGCGTGGAAGCCCTGCATGGCTTCGAAGTTTTCGCGGTTGATGTAGGTTTCGCCGAATTGCAGGCGGCGGGTGACGTAGAAGGCTTCGTTCAGGTTGGTGGTGTAAACGGAGCTGGTCAGACCGAATTCGCAGTCGTTTGCCAAGGCGATGACTTGGTCGAGCGTGTCGAAAGTGGAAACAGGCAGGACGGGGCCGAAGGTTTCTTCCTTCATGATGTCCATGTTGTTGTCAGTGTCGGTCAGCAGGGTCGGCTCGAAGAAATAGCCGCGTCCTTCGGCGCGTTTGCCGCCGCAAACCAGCGTCGCACCTTGTTTGACGGCGCGTTCCACTTTTTCGGCAACGGCTTTGACGGCGCGCTCTTCAATCAGCGGGCCCATTTCCAACGCGCCTGCTTCGGCTTCAGCAGGGTTGCCGTAGCGCACGCCTTTCATGGCGGCGGTCATTTTTTCAATGAACGCGTCTTTCAGGCTGCTGTGGACATAGACGCGCTCGGCGCAGTTGCAGATTTGACCGGTGTTGCCGACGCGCGAAGCCAAGATGGATTTCACTGCCAAGTCCAAATCCGCGTCTTTCAAAACGATGGCAGGGGCTTTGCCGCCGAGTTCCAGCGAGACTTTGGTGATGTTGGCGGAAGCGGCTTCCATCACTTGGCGGCCCGCTTCGACGGAGCCGGTCAGGCTGACCATATCGACTTGCGGATGGGCGGACAAGGCATTGCCGATTTCCGCGCCGGGGCCGTTCACCACGTTGAACACGCCTGCGGGCAATCCGACCGCATCGACGATTTCGGCGAAGATGTGGCAGTTGATCGGGGTCACGCTGCTGGGTTTGACGACGATGGTGTTGCCCGTTACCAAAGCGGGACCCATTTTGCGGGCAATCAGGAAGAAGGGGAAGTTCCACGGCAGGATGCCTGCCACGACGCCCAGCGGACGTTTGAACAATAAAATGTTTTCGCGCGGGCGGTCGCTTTGGATGATTTCGCCTTCGTAACGGCGCGCCCATTCGGCTTGGTAATCGAGATAGTCGGCGGTAAACATGACTTCCACGCGCGCCAAGTCTTTGGTTTTGCCGCCTTCGGCAACGATGGTGTCGGTCAGCTCGTCGGCGCGTTCGCGTATGCCTTGGGCGATTTTGCGCAAGTATGCGCCGCGTTCAACGGCAGGCAAACGCTCCCATGCGGCTTGCGCCTCTCTGGCGGCGGCAACGGCACGGTCAACATCGGCTTTTCCGCCTTTAGGCTCACGCGCGATGACTTCTTCGGTTGCCGGATTCAATACATCGCGCCATGTACCGTTAAAATCGGTTTCAAAACGGCCGTTGATATACATAGACAGTTGTTTCATCAAACTTTCTCCTATTGTTGTAGTTGAATGTAGTTTTAGTCTATGCCTAAATTGTCTGGCATACAAGAGGATTTAGCGTGGGTTGATGGTAGGTATTTGGAAGTTTTTAGAAAAAGTTGATGGAAGGGGGGGAGTCGGGCTTGGTTGATTAAAGGTGGGTTTGTGCTGGTGTGATGCGTTGGGTAGCATTCAGACGCGGCATTGAGAAAAAGCCTGCATATGGCTTGATTTTGAAGATAGGGGAGGTATCATATGGAGAAGGGTTTGATAAAGATGTAAAAAAACCTGCTTTTTTCGAAGCAGGTTTTTATATTTGGTGGGTCGTGAGCGATTCGAACGCTCGACCA
>ERZ651108.491-NODE-491-length-19260-cov-8.463056_pt1 | contig 19260 bp, 13 predicted proteins | sample MGYA00512173_ERZ651108 | MGnify/ENA metagenome assembly ERZ651108 | reverse complement strand
GTGGTATGAAAATTGGAGGATTAAAGAAAAGTACCATCGGCAGCGCAACCGCGACCGGTAGCAAGGCGAGAAATGGAACATTCTATCACGTTCATTGGTATAAATACCCTTTGATTAGTTGGCTTGGCCTTTTTAGTGATGATATGTGTATGCAAGGCGGCAGTTATGACATCGCTTATCTTTCTGAATTAGATCCGATGTGGAATGATGATACGTTGTCACTTTTTGTTAATCCGGAGGCGGCATTATTTGGGAATCCTATTGCTCAATTTGCTTGTATTGCAGATGCGATTGCAGCAGAAGTTTATTTACCGCTAGATATTTTATTTTGGTGTGCCGGTAGTCATGGTTCTGTTTATCCGTTTACCGGATCAGCTAACCGCGAAAATTCGCCGTTAGACCAAGCCGTTTTACTTTCTGAAAGAATGAATTTCAAATTACATAGACAAGGTATTGCGCAAGATTCAATCGGTGAAAATACAGCCGTTTGCTTTCAATATCCATCGCCAATCGTACCGAAAGAAAGATACCGTTATCAATTAATTAATCCGATTCCGGATGCTAATAATTGTCATCCTTATGGTCGCAGTGTGTTGCGTTGGCAAGTGGGGAAAGATACGCCTACAACCTCAAAAAACTACGGCTATTTGATTTGGAAAAAGCGTAATTGTGTAATGTTTTAGAGAGGGAAGAATGAAAAAATTTTTTATTAGCTTAATGTGCGCAATTAGCTTAATGGCGCAAGCCGATGATAACTATAATCAAATTTCACAGCCCCCTCTTGAAGAGAAAGAAAGTGAATTGGCTTATTTTGTATCGTTTTCTATTCCAGAAAAGCAATTAGTTACATTAATTCGCGAGGCCGAGCAGCACGAAATACCGGTTTATATTCGCGGTTTAATCAATAACGATATGAAACGCACCGCAAAAGCCGTGTTATATCTAGCTCAAAAATATAACGTTCAAGGCGTGTTAATTGATCCTCTTCGTTTTGAACACTACGGCATTAATGCCGTTCCGGCGTTGGTTAAAAAGTGCGGTGAAAAATTTGATGTGATTCACGGCAACGTAGAATTAAAACAGGCTCTTAGCTTAATGGCATCACAAGGAGAATGTAAATGAAAAAACGGTTTTTCCTTATCGGAATATTGTTATCTAGCAGTGTTGCTTATGCCTCAAGTATGAATGATGCTTTTAAACAAGGGCAAAATGTGGGGAAAGGGAATAGTGGCAATGCGCAACAAGTAATGAAAGACTTTCAACCTACACAAATTCAAGGCTTTAACGCAAGACCGGAAGAAAGCCAATTTTATACAGGCGTTAAGGGTGGCAATCCTAACTTGATGGGTAAAGGTATGAACGCGCTAGAAACTTCCGAAAGTGGAAAAGCCATTAAAGACAGTGTAATCAATAATCCAAAAGTCAAAATCTCACAAGATAGTGATTTTATTAAAAGCTCCGACAATATCCGGAAAAATGCTAAAGCTATTTCCGGAATGAATGGGCAGCAATGCGTAAATCAAGTTTTAAGTAAAACAGCATTTAGTTCTCACTTTTGCGAAAAAGATAATAACGTGGAAATGCAATGTAAAAAAACGGCTAATGTGAAATGGATTGGGGATAAAACAACAGAAAATAAAACATTTCATTTTTCATCGTTGGATTTTAAAGAGATCGATATAAATCACGCACAAATTATTGCACCGGAAAGCGGCACAATTACCGGATTTAGCACACAATCTTGTTCTTCTGAACAAAGGAATATTTGGTGGATGCGTTGCGATAAAAAAAACTTATCCTTTTTAGGCGTACCTATCGGTGATTTTACTTATAGTCGTAGAAGTTTTAGCGTGGATAATTTAGCACGAAAAGTCACCAAAGGGGAGCCACTAGATATTTTTAGAACTAACGGGGATTCTTGGTGGCATCCTTGGGTATGGAGATTGAAAGGTAATGTAGTTAGGAACACGATGGATATCACCTTAAATTATGTAGTAGAAAAAAACACCTTAAAGCCACAGGTTGAATGGGATAATAATTGTCCGGCTGATACCGGAAATGCCGTAGAAATTAAAGCGCAATGCACACAACCGGCAGAAACAAGAACATTTGAGCGCGAGGGGCAAACCTTTAAAATTCATCAGGATTGTTGGGAACATTCTTATCATTATATAGCAAGTGAAAGCAGCGATAATGAATGTAGAAAATATGAAGATAATGCAAATTGTACGGTGAGCGAAAGGGAGTGTATTTTGCAAGAAAACGGCGCGTGTACGCGTCATCGAGTGAAATATCAATGTCAAACAACCACTAAAACAGATGGCTATGTTTGCGGTGATAAATTCTTTTGTAGTGATGGCTCTTGTTCAGACTTAGAGGGCAGTGTAAATACCGATTTTGGCCACGCCGTCAGTCAATTAGCCACCCTTGCACAAGCCGGAAAGGATGTTGGATTAGATGCGGAACACCTAAGAGCCTTTAGTGGTAAACCTATGTTTTGTCGTAAATCCGGTTTTGGTTTTAGTGATTGTTGCAAAGATAGCGGATGGGGGCATAAAGCCGGCCTTGCTAAATGTAATTCAGAAGAAAACGCATTAGGGCAAGCCAAAGAGAAAAAATTGGTTGTTTATGTGGGAACATTTTGCTCAAGAAAAGTCGCAAAAGTTTGCGTACAACGTAAAGCCGGCTATTGCGTATTTGATAACAAGTTAGCACGGATTATTCAATATCAAGGCCGTTCCGGTCAATTAGGCATTGGATTTGGGGGCGCAAGTAGTCCGGATTGTCGAGGAATAACTGTTGATGAATTACAAAAAATTGATTTTAACGCAATGGATTATTCCGATTTTTACGATGAATTGAATGAGCGAACCAATTTACCGGATAGAGAGCAACTTATGGAACACATGAAAAATTCGATTGTTGAACAATTACAAAATCAATAATAAAAGGGGGGAAATGATGCGTAAATATAAACTTTTAACAATTCTTTCCCTCCTTTTTTTAGGAGGGGTAAGCTATGCAAATGAACCGCCTAGCACCGATTATAAACCGGCAGTCGGTTGGCAGTTTTACAATTTGCCAAAAACACCTAAAGAAAAACAAATTAAACCTCAACCACAAATTGAGCAACCTTTAAAAGAATTATCACCATCAGAACAAATGGAGTTAATTCAAAAAAAACTTAAAGAGGCAAAAGATACAGCAATTATGAATCCAACGCCGGATAACATTGCCATTTATAAAGTTTATCAAGATTATTTCGTAGAAAAAGCAACAAAGTTTTCGATGAAATGGGAAGAAATGTTGTTAAAATATCCTGAATTAGATTACAACATTAAAAACTCTTTTTATAATTCAACTGTACCAATTAAAGAAACAATGCGCCGAAAAGAAGAGGCAGATGCGATTGAGTTTGTTAATCAACGTTACGGCTTTTTCTTTTTCTATCGTGGCAATAATCCACTAGATAATAAATTATCTGAAATTGTGAAAAGTTTTGCTGCACAATATAAATTAAAAATCATCCCTATTTCGGTAGATGGTCGTGTAAATTCTGAATTCCCTCAATCGCAAAGAGATACAGGTCAAGCGGCAAAAATGGGAATAAAACATTTTCCGGCACTTTTCCTTGTCAATCCAAGAAAAGGGGAGTATAAACCTATTGCGTATGGCTTTATTACACCGGATGATTTAGCAAGAAGAGTGTTAAATATTGTAAGTGGATTTAAACCGAAAATTTAATAAAAAAGGGAATAAAAAATGAAAAAGAATTTTTTAATTTTATTGTTTGCTCTTGTCATTCCTACTTATGGAATCGCTAATTCAACTTTAGAAATGATTGAGAAACTAGACCAAGAAAAATTAACTAGACAATCACAAGAAATTGAAGTAAAAAAAGAAGTGAAACCAGTAAAAAAAGAACGCCGTTTTATTACGCTTTCAAATGGAAAACGCGTAGATATTTCTGATTGGCAAATTGTGCATTTTATGTCTAGCACTTGCTCTTATTGCAGACAATTTAATCCAAAACTAAAACAACTTTCTGAACAGGTTGGTATTCCGGTTGTGACTTATAGTTTTGATGGAAAAGGGGATGAAGTTTTTCCGGTGGTTTTTGATGCAAATGAAGATGTTTTAAGAGAATTTTTTGCTGAATTGCCACGCGCAACACCGACCGACTTTTTAATTAATGTGAATAATTTGGTTACGTTGCCAGTATCTCAAGGCGACCTTTCTCAATTTGCCCTTGCGCAGCGTTTAGATGAAACGTTTTTATATATTGAAAATAATCTCAAAGGCATTGAAAAAATGCCGGTTGAGGGGGAAAAATAATGCGTAAATTATTTCATAAAGTTTTAGCTTTATCTGCACTTGCTTTTTCTACCATGGCAAATGCAAGTGTTGATGCGGATTTGAATAAATTTTTTAATGATTTGGGCGGCGGCTCAAATTATACCTCTCCATCAGTGATGCAAGGCCAAAGTGCCGGCTATATGACTGGCGGTGCGTTTTTTGCGCGGATGCCAACAAGAAATATACAGCTTATCTCCATCACTCTTCCGAATGTAAGTGCCGGTTGTGGGGGGATTGATGCGTATTTAGGGGCGTTTTCTTTTATCAATAGTGAACAATTACAAGCGATGGCCAAAATGATTATGAGTAATGCGATTGGTTATGCGTTTGACTTGGCATTAGAAACAACTTGTCCTCAATGTAAAATGGTAATGGATAAACTTCAAGCTATCGCCACAGATATTAATAACTTAAACATTTCAACTTGCCAAGCAGCACAAGCATTAGTCGGCGGTATTGTTGGAAATCGTTTAGCGCAAGATCAACAGGCTTGTACTTCGGTCGCCTCTGAAAATAGTATGTTTTCAGACTTTTTACAAACAAGACAGCGTTGCGGTGTCGGTGGTGAATCAAATAGCGTATTAAATAATCCAAAGGCTAAAAATCGAGAAGAAGAGATCCCCCGTAATATAAATTCAGTATGGAAAGCCTTTAATCGTATCAATCAAGTCGTATCAAATGACCGCGAATTAAAAGAAATGATGATGACAATGGTCGGAACAACAATTTACGATGCAAAAGGGAATATGACCGTTTTACCGTCTTTAGGGGTAACAGATGAATTGATTAGTACATTGCTTTATGGCGGTACGGCTACGATGTATCGTTGTAATGATGTATCAGAGTGCTTAAAGCCTTCAAAATCAAAAGTGACCATTCAAGAAAGAAATGCGTTAGTGCCTAAAGTAAAAGAAATGATTAGTCATATTCACGCATCAGTTGTTGCCGATGTGCCATTAAAACAAGAGGAAATCACGTTTATTAGTAATACGCGTATTCCTATTTATCGTCATATTAAAGATGTGGCAATGGCCGGCGCGGATAGCAATTTTGTTTTAAATCTTGCTCAATATATTGCTTTAAATCACGCGCTTGAGTATGTAAACGGATTAGTTAGCTTAACTGAATTAGCAAGCTCCAAAACACTAGGATCGGAGGAAGAAGTTAAACAATTCCAAGACCGCGTAAAAAATGTGAGAGAGCGTTTAAGTAATACATTAAGCAAAGTTCAAATTCAACAAGACGGTTATATTTCCGTATTAGAACAAATGCAAATTTTACGTAAACAAATCGCGCCCCAATACGGCAATAAACTTAGTTTCGGGGAGTAAAAGGTAAATCACTATGACAATGGAAATAACCATATTAGACGGTGTAGAAGTTTTATATCAGGCATTTCAAGCCATTTCTGCTTTTGTTAAAAATGATACATGGTTTTCATTAGTACAAATTGCGGAAGTTATTGGTATTTTAATGGCCGGTATTATTTATATCAAAGGGCAAGACTTCCGCGTATTTTTTTATTGGTTAGTCGGCTTTGTGTTGATTAACACGATATTGCTTACTCCAAAAGAGCGCGTGGTAATTCGGGATTTAGCTAATCCAACGATTGTAAAAACAGTCGATAACGTGCCTTTAGGGGTGGCATTTCCTTTATATATATCTACTGATATAGGAAATTCCATTGCTAGAACTTATGATATGTTTTTTTCTACGCCTAACGACCTAAAATATACAAATACAGGTTTATTGTTTGGTCAAAGATTGCTAGAAGAATCATTCTATATTAAACCATCTAACGATAAATTAACGACAAACCTTAATAATTATATTCAAAGTTGTGTAGTTGAACGGAATATGATTAAAGGCTCAAATTCTTTTGATCAGTTAATGAACAATAAAGAATTAATTAATACACTATATGCCGGCAGTCCGGCTGATTATGTAAACTTTAATAATAGTTTACAAAGTTGTGCAACCGCCGGAAAAGCGATTGCAAATGATCTTAAAAGTTATGCTTCTAGTGATGGCCCAATTAAAAAATTAATGAGCGGCTTGGGCTTAAAGTCAATGAATCCAGCATCACTAAAAGAATATAATAATAAAGTGAGCAATGTGCAGCAGTATTTCATGAATTCCAGTAAATCGGCCTCTGAAATCTACACGCAAAATATGCTAGTTAATGCTTATCGCCGTTCGCTTGAGCGTTATCCGGCCACTTTAGATGGCAGCTCTGAATTAATTGCACAAGCCTCCGAACAATCGCTAACCAAAATGAAATTAGCGCACCATTCAAGCTATCAAATCGCCGGCAAAACTTTACCGGCATTACATACCGTTTTTTTAGTGTTAATGGTCGGTATTTTTCCAATTATGGTGATGGCGATGTTTATCCGTGAAGTCGCATGGAGCGTGGTCAAAAACTATATTACAGTTTTATTTAGTTTGATGATGTGGCCTGTTTTATTTGCCGTCTTTAATAGCATTATAACTACGTTAAATGCGCAAGTGATGCACGGTGAGGGTTTCACTTTATCTAATATGGATCAGGTTAAAGAAAATGCGACTATGATTGCCGGAATGGCAAGTTGGCTATTATTATCAATTCCATTCTTGAGTTTTAAATTGGTGACAAATCTAGGTCAAAATATTGCAAGTGCCGGTTCATATTTGGGTAATGCGTTAATGAGTTCTACCTCCGCAGATGCAGCCGCAACCGCAGCCGGTAATTATAACTGGGGCAATATGCAGATGAATAATATTAACGGAAACAAAGTTGATCTAAATTCTGTATATCGCAATGGCATGAGTACCGTACAATTAGCAAATGGTGCAACGCAAACTATGACCGCAGATGGTTCAATGGTATTAGATAGTAGCGGTTCTATTTCTAAATTGCCGTTTAGTTTTGATACTGGTCGGATGCTTGATGCAAGTTTAAATTCTTCAATTCAAGCATTACAACGCCAATCAGAGCAATATATGCAAGGTTATCGCAGTTCTGTGACTAACGCGCACGATTCTGCAACGCAAATTTTGAGCAATTATAGCCATCAAGATTTAAGACAAAAAGGTTTAACGGAAAATGATATTCATGCGTTAAAAGATGTAGCCCAAGAAAATCATGGTGCGTCAGTAAGAAATGCAGCAACAGATTCAACAAGAAGTACAGATAGCACTTCAACAAATAAAGTTAATAGTACGGGAGTTGGTGCTAAAGCGACAGCTAGTGCAGAGGTGAGTGGAGGATTCACTTTATTTGGTAATGGTGCAAAAGCTAGTGCAGGAGTTCAAGGCGAGGCCAGTACATCCTATAATGTTCATGATAGTAATAATGAAGATGTATCGAAATCTAAAGATTCGTCTTATACATTCTCAAAAGATGATAACTGGAATACTTCACAAATTGCAGAAAAATCTAAACAGCTTAATCAAATTGATACAAGCAACGTACAAGATTCACAGTTACGCAGTTTAATTAGAAATACTCAAGATTCAATGCGCAGTGCTTATGAAAACTTTAGCGGATTTACAGCAACACAAAGCCGCGAACGTGTATTATCTGAAACGGCTAACTTAACTGAATCACAACGAATGAATATCCAACATCGTCTAGAACAAGAATTTGTAGATTATGCAAGAGCGCGTTTAGGTGATGATAATGTAGGTATGATTTTAACAAGTGGATCGGCCGAGGCAAGAGAAACGAGAACACAGCTTATTAATGAATACGCCGCACAATTTGAGGAATCATTGCGGAATATTCATAATGCTAATGGTATGAAAGTATTAGGTTCACAAGGTGGATTTAGCGGTAGTAATTCAGGTGGTCAAGTTGGAGTACCAAGTGGCCAAGTGGAAAACCATGTAGGCAATCGTGGATTTGATTATGACGAACAAGCTAAAAAAATGGGGATTCAAACAGATCCTATTGAACATATAAATCCTCATGACAATAGAAATCAAAATGTAAGAAACTCTTATGATATACAAGCCGGAAAAAATAGGGTCATGTCTGATTCAGCAGAAAATTTTGCTAACAACAGAGAAAAAGCAAATGAAGATAAATATAAAGATAAGTATTAGGAGGCAACATTATGAAATTCTTTTCTAATTTATTTAAAAAAATTAAAGATAAAATTGGATTTAGAATTATGACTAAAGAAGAATATGAGCTTTTTTTAAGAAAAAAAAGCATGGGTAATAAATCATCAGGTTTTAACACAAACTTTTCAATGAATAGTGTAAATAATAATTCATCATCTATTCATAATGAAATTAATCCGGCAAGTGGTTTACCAATGGTTGGAGGGATGGATATTCAAGGTAATCCTTATGGAACAAGTTTTAATTCTAGCAGTTCATATCATAATGATTAAACTAAGGAGCATATTATGGCTGGTATCAACAAAGTTATTATTGTAGGGCATTTAGGCAATGAGCCGGAAATGCGCAGTATGCCAAACGGTGAGGCCGTGGCGAATATTAGCGTTGCAACGAGTGAAAGTTGGACGGATAAAACAACCGGCGAACGTAAAGAAGTGACCGAATGGCATCGAATTGTATTGTATCGCCGTCTTGCAGAGATTGCCGGACAATACTTACACAAAGGTTCGCAAGTTTATGTAGAGGGGCGTTTAAAAACGCGTAAATGGCAAGATAACAACGGCCAAGATAGATATACGACCGAAATTCAAGGCGATAATTTGCAAATGCTAGGCAGCTCACAAGGCGCACAAACACCATCAGCCGCCGCTCCAAAACCAACGGCAGCACAATCTAGCCAACCGCCGGTAGCGGATAACTTTGACGACAATATTCCCTTTTGATCGTGCTTAATCATCCAAATTCTACCCTTTAGCGAGGGTAGAATTTTATTCCTCAACATTTAACATCAAGAAGAGGCAATTATGGGATTCCAAGACCGTGATTATGTAAAAGAAAAACATAAAACATTAGAACAACAAGAAAAGCAGAATCTACAAAATTTAATTAACCGATCAAAAAAACAAAAAATCAGTTGGACTTATATCGGTGGAATTGTCTTAATTTTAGCCGCAATTATTAAAGAAATTTATTTTAGATAAGGAATAAAAAATGAGCCTAGACGCGCGCAATATAACTCAAGGTGGTCAAGTTATTAAATATATGATCGGTATGTTTATACAGATCACAAATATTGTTGTTTACTGGAGTTTGATACCTACTATCAGCGCATTTTTCATTTACCTATTTAGCGTAATGAAATGGGTGCATATTAAACACGGCGCGGTTTATTGGCTAATTAAACTTAAAAAACACTACATAAACGGCGCAACAGATGAAGTCTATCATTTTGATTGGATCACAGCTAAAGGGGAAACAGTCGAATTTACGCGTACTGCTGCACAGATTTTAAATGACAATTATTTTATTCAATGTGCAGAAAAATTAAAGATTCAAGCATTTTTAGCTTGGGGTGTAGCTCTACTTGTCTTTTTCCTCTTTATTTGCGGTGTATTTTGGTTCTTGGGTAGAAAAGGTTATTTACAACGTAAAGATGAATTAATCGGCGGACGATTCCTTGCACCTAGCGCGGCTTACGTTAATAAACTACTTAAAAAAGCCGGTAAATTATCGCCTCTTAAAATCGGTGATTTGCACCTTGTAAAAAACAGTGAAATTCAAAATATTGCCTTACACGGTACAGTCGGTACAGGTAAATCTACCGCTATCAATGGATTGCTTGAACAAGCGCGAAAAGACGAGCAACGCGGCATTATTTACGACCGAGGCAATAACTTTATACCTATTTTCTACCGCGAGGGCGTGGATGTTATTTTAAACCCGATTGATGATAGATGCCCGAATTGGGATTTATGGGAAGAGTGCCAAGACAAAGTCGATTTAGAAAACTTTGCAGAGGCGTTATTTTCAGAGGGTCAAGGAAGTGGCGATCCGTTTTGGGTACTTTCCGCGCGGATGCTTTTCACTTCTACGGCAGAGGCGATGCGCAGCGATCCGAATCGCTCCATTAAATCACTTTTAAATCACTTGCTTTCTATTTCATTGGCTGATTTGAAAGAAGTTTTACAAGGTACAGATGCCGCGAATTTAGTCGATGGCAGTATTGAAAAAACGGCGGTGACAATCCGTACTGTATTAGCAACTTATGCTAAATCTTTGCGCCTTTGCCAAGGTTTAGACAAAGAGGGAAAAGCAAAATTTTCTATCCGGAAATGGTTGCATAATAGTGAAGATAATGCGTGGATTTTCTTATCAAGTGATGGCCGCGTACACGAATCAATTAAACCACTTATTACGGCTTGGCTAAATATTGCAATGCAAAATGTGCTTGCACTAGAGGCTGATTTATCGCGCCGCGTTTGGACTTTATTAGACGAGTTACCAAGTCTTAATAACGTGCCTAAAATTTTAGAATATCTTTCAGAGGCGCGTAAATTTGGAGGCGTGAGCTTGGTCGGTATTCAAAACTTCCCACAATTACAATCTATTTACGGCAAAGATAAAGCACAGGCAATTTGGGATTTACTCAATACTAAAGCCTATTTCCGTGCGCCAAGTGGTGAAGTGGCAAGATGGGTGCAAAGTGAACTAGGCGAAATCAGACAGAAAAAATTTAAAGACCAATATAGCTATGGTGTGGATACTATCCGCGATGGTGTGAACTTCTCAAAAGACGAGCAAGACGAGAATATAGTGAGTTACTCCGATATTCAACGCCTAGACGATTTACAGTGCTATGTTGTGTTAAAAGGCGATTTACCCGTGGCAAAAGTGAATTTAACAAGAAAAGACTACAAGAAAATCGCCGAGGGTAAAATCGAACGTGATTTAGTGGCCGTTTTCGATCCTAACTTAGATTCACTTATTACCAATGCCGGCGTGAGCCATCAATTTGATATTTTAGCGAATAAAATCGTTAATAATAACAACGGCACAAATTCAAACACTAGCGCAAGCGGTTCTGAAATCGCAATGCCAAGTTTTACAGAACAATCGGAACAAGCTGATAACGAGCCAGTAACGCAAGAAAGCGGCACTATTTACAAGGAAGAAGAGCATCAGAATGGTAAGGTTGAAAACAACCTTAAACATTCTCATAAATCAATGTTAAGAGATATGGAAATGTAATTATGTTGTCAGTCGCAAAAGTTGCATCAGCCGGTGGCGCAGCAAATTATTACTCTCAAGAAGATAACTACTATTTTTTAGGCGAACAAAGCACAAAATGGTTCGGCGAGGGTGCAAAACGATTAGGGCTTGAGGGGGCAGTTGATAAAGATACATTTAAACAAGTGCTTGAGGGGCGTTTGCCGGATGGATCGGATTTGTCACATATCCGAAACGGCGAAAACGTACACCGAGCCGGCTATGACTACACCTTTTCCGCGCCTAAATCTGTATCGTTGTTAGCCTTGATCCAAGGTGATAAAGAGGTATTAAATGCACATAAAAGTGCGGTAGAAAAAGCGATGATGGAAATTGAATCGTTAGCCTCTACGCGTTCAATGGAAACACAAGAAAAGGGCATAGTCGAAACCAAAAATTTAGTGAGCGCACTTTTTTTACACGATACGAATCGAAATCTTGAGCCACATTTGCATACACACGCGATTGTGGCCAATGCAACCTATGATGAAAATACCGAAAAATTCAAAACACTTTCAACCGATAAGACCGGCAATTCAAAAGGATTTGTGGAGGTCACTTGGAATAACAAAATCGCACTAGGCAAGCTATACCGCTCATTTTTGAAAGAAGAGTTAGCTGCACAAGGCTTTGAGTTTGAACACACCGGAAAAAACGGCTTATGGGAAATTAAAGGGATTCCATCCGAGGTTTTGAAAGAGTTTTCTACACGCCGGCAAGAAATCTTAGCCAGTGTTGAGCCGGATGCTAGTCAAAAATCGTTAGGCGTTGCAGCCAAAGATACACGCAATGCAAAAGATTTTACTAACCAAGATGAAGTAAAAAAAGAATGGCAAGAAAAATGGAATTCATTGTTAGGGGAAAACTTTGATATTAATAAAATCAAAGTAACCCCTGAACAAATAAAGGCACGCCTTGAACAGAAATCTGAACAGACCGCTGCAATAGATAAAGCCTTGCCGGAAGTCATTGCAGAAATTGCTCAATCAAAAGCTAAATTTAGCCGTGCAGAAATTGCCGATAAACTTGTCGATAAAGTTTATTTTGAGGGCGGGGGCTTTTCTTCGCTTGTCAGTGAACGCATTGATAAATTAATCGAAAATAAAGGCTTGATTGTGACAGACAACAAGCAAAATTATTTTACTACACCGGAACATTTATCAAATGAATCGGTGGTCACTTCGCTTATATCAAAGCTAGATAATCAAACGCACAACCTCCGCGCGGAAAATCAATCACAAATCGCCATTAAAATTCAAAACGACCATAAAAATTTAAATTTATTTAGTGTACGCGGTCGCCGAGATTATGATGCTAAATTAGTCAATGATTTAGAAGTCTTTGCCGATGATAACAAAAAAGATCACGTTGTTATTGTGCCTAGCCATCAAGAAAAAAATACACTCCGCAGCAAATTAGAAAAAGACACAAAAGTTTTTACCGCCGCAGACTTCTTAAAATCCGATTTTGCCGATAAAAGCGGCCTTGTGATGACTGTTTACCGCAGCGAGAAAATGCACCTAGATACAATGAAAAATCTACTATCTAAGAGCTATACGCAACAAAATACAGTCGTTTTACTTGATACCGGCGGTCGTAATCAAAAAGGGCTAACGCGCGATCTAGCGGTAGATTTAGGCGTAAATGACACGATTTTGAAAGAAAGCACCGAGCGCAAGCACGTTGTAATGATGAATAATGTCGATAAGAACGACCAACTTTCTACGGCATTAAAAGCCTATATGGGGCTTGCATTTACAGACAAAAACGTGGTGATGCAAGTTTCACAAGCAACCAATACAAACACTAATTTGCGCGAAAAATTGACCGCACTTACAAGACAAACAATGTTAGATAATGGCTTGCTAGGGGAGCGAACCAGTACCATCCAATCTAAAGAACCGGCCTATATTAAACTTGATGCCGGCGGTAAACCGGATTATGAAAATCCCTCAAACTATCAAAAAGGCGATACGATTGAGCGATTAAACAAAGGAAAAATTGAAAGTTGGACGATTCTTGATGTATCGCGTAAAAATAAAACATTAGCCGTTTTAAATAATCAAACCGGCGAACGCGAAAAAGACTGGTCAATGAATAAATTAAATAGCGATTATCAGCTTTTCCGCAGCGTAAAAGACATTGAGGTGCGCGTGGGCGAAAAATTGCACTCAATGGGTAAAACAAACGGAATACGCGCTAATCAAGATTTAACGGTTATTGGTATATCTAAACCAAATATTTTTACCAAGCAAAAAATCACTTTAGAAGATAGCCAAGGCAAAACATATACTATCAATGCCGGTGCAGAAACAAAACTTGGTTACGGTTATGTTGAATCAGTGGGAAAATCTCAACGCGGCGAGCGTGATGTAATTATTTCTGTATTGCAAGACAACCAAACCAACGATAAAACGCTATCAGACGTGCAAAAAGGGGCTGATCGCGTTTTAGCTATTACAGCCACAGCCGATAGCGTAATCGCTAAGAGAATTGATTTAAACCGCTCTCAAATCTCTTTAACGCGCAGCCTTGAAAATATGTACGAGGTGACTTCGCTTGAGGCTATTAAAAATGAATCCGTAAAAGCGGCCTTTGAAAATCCGCGTATTAAAAAAGAAATTAATGCGCGCATCGAGGCCATTCAATCTAAAGGGGATTGGGTTTCATTCAGACCAAGCGATCTTGTGGCAAGCCTTGAAAGTAGCGGCCGTTTTAGCAAACAAGAAATAATGCAATACGTTTCCGAACGTATCGCGGATGGCGATTATCGACCAATGGACGGTAAAGCCAAAGATCTTTACAGCTCTTACTACTTAAAAGAAAGCGTGCAAACAGAAAAGCATTTATTAGCTTTACTTGATAAAGGAATAGGCACTCAAGAGGCTATTTTGCCGGAGGCTAAACAGCTCCTTGAGGGCAGCTCTCTAAATGCCGGACAACGAAATGCTGCCGAGATGATTTTAACCAATACAGATCGCATCGTAAATTTACAAGGTTTAGCCGGCGTAGGTAAAACTTATCAGCTTAATGTTGTAGCCTCTCTTATCGAGCAGCACAGACCGGATATTACAATTAAAGCACTTGCGCCGACACATAAAGCCAAAGAAGAACTTTTAAGAAGTAAACAGATCACAGATGGCGATACATTCGCTAATTTTCTTGTGACAGCGCAACAAGACCAATCAAGATATGATAAGACATTATTTATCATTGATGAATCTTCAATGATTGGTAATAAAACCGGTACAGACTTATTGAATACGATTGTAGAACGCGGCGGCCGTATTATTTTATCGGGCGACCATTCGCAACTTTCCGCGCTTGAATCCGGCGATGTATTCCGATTAGGGCAAAAGTTTTCGCACGTTGCAAAAGCGGAAATGACCCAGATTGTGCGACAATCTAATGATATTTTGCGCGGTGCAGTCGAGGCCGTGGCAGTCGATAAAGATATTCGCAAATCACTTTCGCTTATCGAGCAGCAAACGCACGATGTAGCGAGAATTAAGCCGGAAGATGCGCCGGCCTCAAGAATTGCAGAAAAAGGCGAGGCAACCTATCAAAACGTAGTGAAAGATTATTTAAGCCGTACACCGCAAGCGCAAGCAAACACGCAAATTATTACGGCAACCAATCATCACCGGATTGGCTTAAATAATGAAATTCAAAAAGCACGTTTTGAAAATGGCGCGATCAAAAATGGCGTAGAGATGACCATTTACCGCCGAGAAAATCTTACCGAGGCTGATTTAAAAACTATTGGCACTTGGAAAGAAAACACCGGTAATATTTTAAAAGACGGCGAGCAATACTATAAAATCCAGTCAGTATCAAATGATGGGGAAATTTGGCTTGATAATGGTAAATCAACAAAAATGATCAATGCCATTGATTCAAGCAGTGAATTAGCCATTTTTCGCGCAGAAAAACAAACGTTTTACGAGGGCGATAGCATCCGAATTAACGCCACAGATAAAAATAAAACAACTGAAAATAATGCGGTTGGCGTGGTTGTGAGTACGCAAGACGGCAAAATTAAAGCAGATTTTGGCGATGGTGCATTGCGAACGCTTGATCCTGTAAATAATCAAGCTGATCGACATATAGATTTAGGGTATTCTATCACCAGTATGGCATCACAAGGTGGCTCTTTTGAAAATGTGATTTTATACGTTGATACAAATATGAAAAATTTTGTTGATATGAAAAATGCGTATGTTGATATTTCGCGCGTTAAAGATCACTTGCAAATGTATGTTACCGACCGCGAAAAATACGCGGAATTAGTCGAGGGAAATTCCGGCGTTAGAACAACCGCTTACGAACAAGATTTAGCGATTAAGCAAGAAATACTCTCAAATGCCGGCAGAATGTGGGATAGTGCGCGCGATTTGAAAGATCACTATAATTTTAAAGACCGTTTTGATCACAACGTATTAACGGAAAGTGGCCGATTAAGTTTTCAAGGAAAAGAAACCGCACTTTTATTAGCAACCACAGATGAAAACGGTCGCTATACTGGTAATCTTGTGATTCCGGTTAATCCTTATCGCGGTGAGTTAAATTTTAGCGAAAGCCGCCTTGAGGCAACCGAGGATGCGCGATTTATTGTTTTAAATCAGGGCGACAGTGACAAACCGGCTGAAATCTTGACTTTAAATACTTTAGAGCAAGCACAGGAATTTAAAGATCAAGAAAAAACCGTTATCATTGCACTAGATGAAAAGGATAAGGATATTAAATTATCGGATGTTGTAGATGATTCCGATAAAATCAGTGAAAAACTAAGCGCAGAAGAGCTGAAAGAGATTGAAAAAATTTCTGATGAAATTTTACGCGAGGAAGAAAAAGGATTAATGGCCGCTCAAGAGCTTGAAAACGGCGAAGAGAAAGGCAATACACAAAAACTTGGCCGTGATGAAAATAATATTTTAAGACACGGACAAGAAGAAGAGCATACACCAAAAATAAAAGAATTAGTTTAAGAGGAGTTCACTAATGACCAAACAAGAAGAGTTCAATATTGTTACTAAGTATTTTAATAATTTTGCCTCTTTGCGCGCCTTTTCAAAAGACAAAGAGTTAAGCCTTTTAGAAAAAGCTGAAAGAAATCTAGCGCAAATTATCAAGGATAGAAAAGAGGCGATTGAGCTTGAGAAAATGGAACAGGAAGAGCGAGAAAGAGCGCGTATAGCCCTTATTGAGAAGATAAAGGCAGAGGGATGGAGTGTTAAAGATTTACTCAATCCAAACGCGAAAGAAAGCAAACGCGCTAAAAGCAAGGCTAAAAATAAATATACTTTCCTTGATGAACAAGGAAATACACAATATTGGACTGGTCGTGGTCGGATGCCGGCTGCACTTAAAGCAAAAATTGATGCCGGCGAATCGTTAGAAAGTTTCCTGATTGAATCATAGCATCGAGCGCGCTACGCCTTGATCGCTTACGCGACCGTATGGATAAATTGTGCAAAACTTTTTGCAAAGTTTCACACCGAATTTTTCCACACTTCAAGGCTATTTTGTGGATTTTCCCACAGTCACTAATGGTCATCTTGCGCTGACCGTTCGGGATATTTAAGATTTTTTCCGCTTTTTTAGGCGAAAAAAATCTTAAACACCGCTCACCGTTTTTGTGGAAAAATCCACAAAACATCGAGGCCGGCACTCCGAATCGACAAAAGAAATGTAAATTAGTTCAAAGTTTTACAAAAAAATGATTAGTTTCGGTTAGACTTTTTTTGATTAAAGCGGTAGAATTAAAAATGATGATTTCTAGCCTTGTGGCGGCAAGAAATTAAAAATTAGGAAAGAAAAAAAGCACTGCTGCAAACAGTGCTTTTTAGAAAGTGTTTAGTAACCACCACGTTACCACTCAAACACAATTAAAATAGTTAGGTTTAACCCCAACTACCTAATTCAAGAGAGATTGTACTATAAAAATTTTTTTATGCAAATCTTTTTAAGCATCTAGCTTAAAATCTTGAATCAAAGTCAGTGTTTGAGTGTATTGAGAGCAATATTATGAAAAACTTTGACTTTGAACAATTCAACTTTGAACCCTCTGAATCTTCACAAAGAGCCGTTAAAATCTACCATAGACAACGTTTTGCGCGAAAAATCGCCCTTAACGCTAGACACGGCCTATTAAAAAGCGATATTGACTTCTTACGCGCCACAGGCAACTATCCCGAAAGTGTTTTGAATACGTTAATCGTTCGTGATACAAAAGCCGCTATCCGTCCAAAACATAAGCTACATAAAGAATTTACGCCTAAAAATATTTCATCAACGATTAAATTTAGCATTGGTCGCCGCTTGGTTGCGCCGATGGCTAAACATAACATTAATTTAAACCCCTATATTCGCAAGCTACGCAAAGCGAAAAAACAACGTTTAAATGTGCGTGATGAAATGGAAGAAATGTGCAAAGCAGCATTTCCGGCGTTTATCAAACATTGTGAATACTCTGTTTATGCAGATTGTCTTTTTGAAATTAAAGCACCATTAAAACAGTTAGCGATGGAGCTTGGCTTATTATCTAAAAATGGCCGCTATGACCGCTTAAACCGTTTAATTGATATGATGCAAGAGGCCGGATTGGCTGTGGTAATGCACGAGTTTGATCAAGAACGCTATAAACAAAAAGCCGTCCGCGTTTTCTTATTGCCTGATTTTTTCTATTCTCTTGGTCATACCCAAGAAAGCCTAAAAAAAATGGTTGCTGCAACGAATTTACACCTTATCAAAAAAGGGAGTAAAAACTCATTAGCAGAACGCGCCAAAGCGCACGAGGAAAGATTAAAAGACTTAAACGTGGCAGATATGCGCGCCAACCCTAAAAATGCAGAAAAATATGCCCTTTTAAAACGCGCTAAAGACGATTTTTTAAATGATAAAGTCTTTCGCAACCTACAAAATAAAGGCGTTAAAATCGAGCGTAAAGCGCAATTAGAACGCGATAAAACCAAAGCGGATTTTTTACCGGATATGCCTTTGACATTGGATGAATTATTCAAATTTATGCCGGATTCCCCTTTCAATATTGATTTGCCGGATGTGACTAACGCACACAAGCGGCGACATTAATCCGTTTCCCTTAAATCTACCGCACTTTTTATTTTATCGACAGATAAAAGGATAAGCCGCGCCTGTTTTTCAGGTTTCCCTCAAAATTTCCACGCGCTACACGAAAAATCATCATTCCATTTTGACAAAATTTCTATTGTTGATGCTTTTTTTGAAAGTTATCTACAAAAAATGTGGATAACTTTGTGAATAAGTAAAGTTAATTGCACCGCTAACTGCGGAACTTATAGTTTCCTAAAGGAAAAATAAAAAGAACAAAAAATTTGCTATTTTTTGTTCAATGCTTGCGTCCGGTAAACCGGACAAAATGACTAATCAACGGTATAGGTAACATTATGCAACCATTTTAGGAAAATGGCTCTTGTGCTTGTCAAGGTCAAGCCTCCGGTTGGCTACGCCAAACCTTGACAATCACCCGCCCTTTCCTTATGGTTTTGCATAACGTTACCCTCCCCTCTGTGCTGCGCACTCTCCCAACTTTAAAGCCTCATTACGGAATCGGCTATCAACCGCTTATTAAACAAATCTTAAAAAATTTTGTGGATTCCAATATGGATCAGACTTTAAAACGTGAAATCACTTTGCAGCCGCCGGTATTAAAAAGCCGCGCCGGTTAAATCCGCACTACCCTCTCAAAAAAAAAGCCTAACCAATCCGCGT
>ERZ651108.489-NODE-489-length-19282-cov-9.395746_pt1 | contig 19282 bp, 17 predicted proteins | sample MGYA00512173_ERZ651108 | MGnify/ENA metagenome assembly ERZ651108 | reverse complement strand
TCCTGGAAGAGCACCATCACCGATGGCAAATGAAAGAGAACGGATGTGGTCAGCGATGACCTTAAAGCTCATGTTGTCGCCATCTTGGTCATAGACCTTACCAGACAATTTCTCAACTTCACGAATGATTGGCATGAAGAGGTCTGTTTCAAAGTTAGTCTTAGCCCCTTGGATAACCGCTACCAAACGCTCCAAACCAGCGCCCGTATCAATGTTCTTGTGTGGCAATTCCTTGTATTCGCTACGAGGAACAGCAGGGTCTGCGTTAAATTGTGACAAGACAATGTTCCAGATTTCGATATAACGGTCGTTTTCGATATCTTCTGCGAGAAGGCGAATACCAATATTTTCTGGGTCAAAGGCTTCCCCACGGTCAAAGAAGATTTCTGTATCTGGTCCAGAAGGTCCAGCACCAATTTCCCAGAAGTTGTCTTCGATTGGAATCAAGTGACTTGGATCCACGCCCACTTCAATCCAGCGGTTGTAAGAATCTGTGTCATCTGGATAGTAAGTCATGTAGAGTTTGTCTTTAGGGAAGTCAAACCATTCAGGACTTGTCAAAAGTTCATAAGCCCAAGTAATGGCTTCGTCACGGAAGTAATCCCCAATTGAGAAGTTTCCCAACATTTCAAACATGGTATGGTGACGAGCCGTCTTCCCTACGTTTTCAATATCGTTGGTACGGATAGCCTTTTGCGCATTGGTAATCCGTGGGTTTTCAGGGATGATAGTCCCGTCAAAGTATTTTTTAAGAGTGGCAACCCCTGAGTTAATCCACAAAAGGGTTGGGTCGTTTACTGGAACCAAACTTACTGATGGTTCGACTGAGTGGCCTTTTGTAGCCCAGAAATCAAGCCACATTTGGCGGACTTGTGCACTAGATAATTGTTTCATTTGTATCTCCTTTTTACTAATTTGAGTCTCTTTCTAGCATTTCTACATAGTCGATAGCGACACAGAGGGAAATGACTAGGTCAGCATAAGATTCGTCATAGACGGTTACGGTATAGGTAGAGGTTAAATGGAAGAGTTCCTTGGCGATTTCTGCAATCACTTGATCACGGTCATCCAGAAGTTTAAAGTTTAAATCCCAGATATTTCCCTCAATGCGCAGACCTAGGTTGTCAAATTCATACTTATCTCTAAAGAAAGTCAACTTCTTTCGGATATAAAAACTATCTCCATTACTGAGTTGAATCTCAAAGCGTGGCATGAAGGTCAACATTTCTTTACTAATCTCACTAATCTGCTCTCCAGAAGCATCATAGATGGTAAAAGTCTTAGGAATCTTAAAAAATGAACCTTCAACCTGATAGGCGACATTGCCCATTTCATCCTTGATATCAAAACGTTCACCACCTAGGCGAAATTTTTGTTTGACAAGAAATCTTCTCATAAGCACCTCCAAAAATAAAAGACAAATCCATATCACGAAGGGCGAAAAACCGCGGTACCACCTTCATTCAATGAACTTGTCATTCTTGATTCTTATGCAATTGTTACAATCGAGTAGCATGATTTTCTATCTTAGATGGCTCGCAGCACCGCCAATTCTCTGAACTAAGATGGAGAGAAAATCAATTCTCAACTTTCTTATTATATCGTTTTTTTAAGCCTGCGTCAACTGATAAACAAAGACTCGTAATCTCATGAAATGTTTCAGTAGCAAGCTAGATCCATCAATAAAGGTATACATTATTGACGAAGTAAGTCAATCATTTCATTATTGAGTATTTGATAACAAGAGAAATAGCAATCATCAATCTCAAATGTATCTTGTAAAATAAAGCGCAAAGCATCTATTGTCTGTTGCAATTTTCTAGAATTAACTAGTTTACTATCAATTTCTGATAAGCCATGTGCCACCTTATTTCTCTCACCATTCAAGCTATTTATTAGCTTTATCGACTTAAGTAATTCAGGAGAAACTTGATAATAAGATAGAATATTTTCATAAGACAAGAGATTTAAGGTTGACTGAGGTGAATAGATTCTTTCCTTCTCATCTTTTATACCCTTAGCTTTCTTAAATTCTATGTCAATGAAATCTAAAATAGCTTCAAAATCCTTGTATTCTTCATTTAACTTTGGAAAAGTCCCATCATATTTGATCAAATCTGGATGATCTTTCTTTATCTTCTCCTCGATGATAAATTCAACATAAGACTTTGATTTGATTAAGACATCAGCAACCTGCCCTCTTTCTTTCAAAACTTCAATCATTAAAAAGTAATTAAGAGCTTTTTTCTCAACTTCTGTGAGTGAATATCCCTGAATATCTTTTAAAATCGCTTGAGTTTTAAATACTTTTACAAAATCATTTAATATGTCTCTTAAACGAGCTAATTTCTTTTTAGAAAGTAATTTATTGTATTCTTTTCTAGTAACTAATTCTTCCGCAGCGAGATAATCATAAGAAGAGATTAAATTTCTTAAATGGCGCTTGATAAGAGACTGATTAAGTTTTTCAGCTTCATCTTTGATTGTACGATCTTCGTAATTCTTTTGATTATCCTCGTTCTCGTCAAAAAGCTTCTGTTCATCTTCACTTGAAAGTGGTACATACTTCCTATTTGCTGATTTGTTAGGTGTTGCAACCTGTATAGCTTGCGTATTATAATCATTAATTCGATTTAAGGCAAATAAAGCAGAAATAATCTGAGGTGTCCCTGAGGATAGATTTAAGATTAATTGATGATCTGTTCCAGAATATTTTTCGATAATCTGTCCCATCACTTCATACATTTTATCAAATAGATAGACTTCATCATTTTTCAATATGATTGATTCAATAACCACTTTAGGATGATAACCCTCTATTGAACATAATGCTTTCTCAACTAGATCATTTTTTACTAACATTTCTTCACTATAAACCAAAACAATCTGTTCGGGTCTGTAAGTTCGAGCAATATGTAATAAAGCTGCATCTCGATTATAACTTATCGGATCTGTCGTTCCAACTGCTGAAATTAAAATTTCCAAGATATTCTACCTTTCATTATTTCAGTAATTCCAATAATTCTTTATTAAAATCATTGTAAAAATTAAAATCCTTCTCAGTGAGTTGATACTGTTCCTTGATTAGCCCTTTTAGAGTTTTTAGGACAGGACCTAACTGTTTTAATTCCTCAGAATCTAATGGATCCAATTTATGAGCTACAGTATTTCGAGTTGAATTCATGCTAATAACTGGTTTGATTTTTTTAAATTGATTCCACTCATGTTTTTCTTTTAAGATCTTACTATAATCCCAAATCCCGAGATAATATTTCTCTGATTCACTCACGTAATTATCCAAAAATCCTGGATAACGATTTTCGATATAGTCATCTAAGATAAACTCTGTAAGGTTTTTAATTCTAATCAGACCTTCACTAAAATTACCACGTTCTTTTTGCAAATCAATAGTCAAATAAGCATTTAATACTTTTTTCTGTTCTTCGCTCCATTTTTTCTTTTGGAGAACTTGAGGTACAGCTTGCCTGTCTAATGAATCCACAATATCTTGCAACTTCTTGCGACATTCTTTCAAACCAGGAAAGTCTGATAATTGATTAGCAACCTCTAAACTTGCTTTGTAATCATATTTCGTAATAAAATCACGTAAAGTTTTCTTCATTAAGCCTTGTTTAAACTTCTCTGAAGTATCTTCAATGGTTCGGTCGATATAGTCCTGTTTGTTATCTAAGTTCGTATCAATTAGTGCGTCAATATCTTCTGAATCATCATGTCCAACTCCTGCATTTGAATCATTTTCAGGACTTGAAACTTGTACTGCCTTGACATTGATTTCACTAAGTCTATTAATTACAAACAAAGCTGATTTTACTTGAGGAGTTGCACTTGAAAGATTTAAAAGTAATTCATCATCCTTCGTATAATACTGCTGAATAATTGATTCAAACTGATCATACATTGTATCAAAAATATGTACTTCATTGTTTAAAATGATTGGTTCATGCTATACAATCTCTGGGAGGTATTCAGAATCAATAGAACGAATCACTTTCTCAATATCATCTTTCTTACTAATTGTTCTCTCTGAAAAAACAATAATAATCTTATCTGGACGATATTTTCTAGCAATATGTACTAAGGCTCCATCGTGAAAATTACGGATTGGATCTGTATCACCCACTGCTGAAATCAAAACCTTCATTTAGTAATCTCCTTAATCATAAAGTTTGCCTTGCCCATTTCATAGAAGGATTCATTATTTTTTATTAATATGGAAGGCTGAACAGAGTCATCTTCCACAAGGATAGGGGCTTTTGTAAGCTTTAATACACCTTTACCCTTCATCTTAGTTTGTACTGGTTTCTTGTGGTTCTCTTTTACAATTTCATATGCTTGTTTAAAAATTGTTTTTGTCCAAACTCCACTACCAGCACCCAAGTAGATAGGATATTGACTATTTGGCTGAATTTTATTTTCAGGAAAATCTGATAAGAAAAAGTTTTTATATTCTTTGTAAAAGGCTTGCGCTCTCTGTCCTAATTCTTCCATTAGGATTCCAGCTTCCTTAGTAGTTGTAGTAATGGTGAAATTGATTTTAGTTGAGGGTGCGATGGCTTCCCTGTATAAGGGAAGAGGCTTGGGAGTTAAGGACTTGGCTGAATAATCCCATTTTTGAACTAAAATAAGACTGTCATTTCTAAATGGTTTGCTATCACTAACACGAATGGCATTAAATATGTTATTGAATTCTTTACCCTTCTTAGGCACCCAAGGAATCATATTTTTATTTTCCTTAGGATTCTTACCTCTAGTATTAACCACCTTTTTATTGTTCCAGTGAGGATTTGTGTTCATTAAAATAGTTCGAATAGCTCCCTTTAACGAACTACCAGGTATATAAGGATTACCGTAAGGATCTCTCATAAACTTTGCTACTTCATTAATAGTACCTAACTGGGAATCAATGTTGTTCTTTTCGGTTTCAAAACCAGTCTCTTTAATCCTATAACCACCAAAATCACGGTCAGAAATACGGTTATCCTCTAAAAAGGAAATCAAACGATTATTACTGGCACTTTCCTTCCTCTCTTGTAAAAAGCGCTCAAACTTCTGATCATAACCTTTCTCCACCATTCGATTATAAAACTTACCCATATCGGGGAAATAAAAGTACCCATCTTCATAGATAAATTCACGAGATGTGTACTTATCACCACTGCCAGTATGGATAGGAGCCATGGCTAGGAGGCTAAATTGAAAGGTTCTATACTCTGTTTTCATCTTTCTCCCTCCATCTTGAAAAATAATGGTTTAGCATAGCTTAATACTTCATGTGGGAAATCAAGAGGCCTTACATCCACGATCTGTCCTGTAAAGGTTTCAGAGAAAGTAGATCCAGAAGCAAACTTATATAAATCCTGCTTACGGTAATTTTCATTAGTTTCTGTACTAAAAGCAAAACCACTTGATTTACTTAGTAAATAGGAACCAGTTTCCATAGCATATTCAAATTCCTTTTCGACTGGTAGAGAAGTCGTCAAGGTCATGACAGGTCCTTGATGGGCCTTGGTGAGACGATTTTTGAAGCTATCTGGTAAATCTAATATAGTCAAATCAAATTGTCCATAACCACTAGAGCGTTTGCCCCCAATCCCCGTATACTGCAAGCTTGTCATGAGCTCATTTAAGAGTTCAGATTCGGTAGCAATCACATAGAGAGCAGACTTATCAGCAAATCGAACTGTAGAAACTTGATAAAGAGCCCCATCTACATGAGGTTGGTTTTTAGTGACGATGTTTGTTACTCCATGTTCTGCGTCTTCAAAAAGAGTCCCACTTACATAAGAATCAAATTTATCTAGAGGAACAAACTGAAGTTTCTTTGCCATTTTCGCTTGGCGTCGCACTTCTTTGACATCTGTCGTTAAATCTGCCTGATCAAACTTTGGAAATCCTATCGGCTTAGGTAAAAATGGGCCTGACTGATAAGGAAATGCATCTGACAAAACGAATTCATCTAGACCTGCTAATGATACAAATTCCTCCATTTTGCCCATTTTTTTTGCTTCTATAGCTAGGGCTGAAAACAATCGGTCCGCTGCAAAAGTAATTTTAGAACTATCCAAACTGCCTGCTCCAAAGTGAGCAGTATGGAAGTTCATAATATACATCTTATAGGTCATACTAGACCTCCGTAGTTAAAAGTTCATTCAATCTACTAACATCATAGTTTCCGAAAACTGTATTTGCTTTAAGATTCTCAAAAACAACTTTTCCATAACCACGAGAGCCTGAGCCACCTAAATAATCAAGTTCCAACAGCTTTAATCCATCAAGAATCACTTTGAAGTCTTCTTCTACTTGAGCTTGACTCTTGTCTGTCACCTCATAGATCAACTCAAATCCAAAGACACTGTCTCGGATGGCACGTTCAATTTGTCTCGGTTTAGCTTCAGCAGTGATACGGTCAATGGTATTTTCGAATTTTACTTCAGTATAAATCTTTGCGCCTAAGCTATCAAGTTTATCTTTATTAGATAAAAATGCATCACGAAAAATTAAACGACCTATTTTATCGCGCTTAGATGAGCTATTTCCAAATAGTCGACTTATAATTTCCCCATCTTCTCCTGGTTGCTTTGCTAGTCTAGAATTATATACTTTTGCTAGAAGGGTACGCATTTTCCCTTTGATACTTGAACCCGGGATAATGGGTAAGTTCGTAATTGGATCTTTAATCACAGGTGAGTCCATAGCCCCAATTGCTGCAAAGGCATCACTTGTTCCAATATGAAGTCCTGTCTCTAGACGAATTTGTCCTGTTACTTGAATTTTTGCAAATGTCATTAATCTTTTCCTCCATAAAATTTGAAATAAGCTACTAGTGCTTCCATATAGCGGCAAAAACGTTGCAGACTTTCCTTATTATTTACTTCCTTTAGTGCAGCTAGTATTTCAGCTTTTCTTACTAAGTCTTTCACAGAAGGTTCTCTTCCTGCTTGATAAACAAACTGCACTCTCAAATAAGCGATTTTATCAGCCAATTCCTTATACTCTCTAATCTTACTTTCATCAAAAAGATTACTAGTTAAATTTAGTAGATTTCGAATTTGTGTAGTTGTTAAAAGGAATGCATCAGGATTTCTAAAATTCCTAGTATTTCGATTCAATGATTTAATAACCTTTTCTGCCTTATCTACGTAATTATCATCTGTTAAAATTGCCATCTATGAATCCTTTCTAATCTCATAAATATATAGAAGTAAAGCTATCTCTGCTTCCTTACGTTCATTGTCGCTACCTGTATACCAAGAAAAGAATAAATCTTTAAACTTTCTAAACTCTTCTTTTTTGTCTTTAGGTGTCTGGTCTTCCAAACGAGTCAAATAATAGGCTAATCGAGCAATATTCATACGATCGTAGTTACGAAGGAGCTCAATCAGTCTGTATACAAAACTCTTTCCGCGCTCATCTTGAATATTAAAGTAGTAACGAATACTCTTAAGTTTTCCATTATAAACATTGTTAATGAATTGGTCGAACTTCAAGGTATAATTTTTTTCAAAAAGAGAAATACTATCCTTGTCATTATCCTTGGCTGCTCCTTCTAACTTACCAGTTTCTTCAGCCATGAGGCTAACTGGAGTCTTATCTGGAAAGAGTCCGATCCCTGCTGATAGGGTTAATTTGCCATTTGTCCACTTGATAAAGTTTTGTCGGAGACAAATAGTAAACTCAATAATATCCTGCCAAGAACCAATAGCAAATACATCATCTCCACCGGCATAGATGATTGATAGTTTTTTCTCTTTGGCAAACTGGTTGATATAGACCTTAAAGAAGAGACTCATACTTCTAGAGAAGGTTGCCGAGCGTGCCAGAGTATTATACTTGCCACCATCTTGATAGGAGAACCCAGCCATAAAGGCTGCTCCTAGGTCATCCACATCTAGTCGAACGACTGCCAGACGCTTGATACCTTGACAAGACTCCTGAGATAGTTTAGCATACTCATAAATCTCATCATACTTGTAATCTCCGACAAAGACATGGGTTGCTTTTAGGATATCTGTACTATAGCTATTCTTGACATAAACACGATCCCACTCTTCATTAGCGAGGTCGGCTTTGGAAATACCACTAATATAGGCTCCCGGACCTATCGGGAGGCCTTTTTCTTTTGTGACAATATAGTAGCTTTCTTGTATTTCCTTGGCAAAGCGATACATTCCAGCACAGATATGGCAGACCTCTTGATCTTTATACTTGGTAAGCTTTTCGACTGAGTGGCAAATAGCACATTCTCTCTGGGAACTTTTTCCTCCTTGGTTGAGTTCAAGGAGAGTTTTGGCATCATAACGAGAAATTTTCTTTTGGGAAATCATCCGACTAGTTGTTTGATAGACTTTTCGATAGTCGGCCAGTGTCGTTGTCATATCATTGGCAGAAAACGGACTCCAACCAAATGCTACGTACAGACCTGTCTGGAAATGCTTGACCAAAAACTGATTGAATTCTGCTTCAAAGCTAGCCAAGGTTTCTCTAGTTTTTTCGGTGTTTGGAAGGATAAAGTAGGCGTGCCCGCCACCGACGTAGAGAAGATTAGCCCTTGTCAGCTCTAACTTCTCCAGTAAGCTGTCAGCGATATGTTCCCCCATGAAATCTAGATACAAGGAACGTGCTTTTAGTTGCTTGGCTGCTCCAGCTGTTGCGATATTGTAGATAAAATCCTGAATCCCTGATAAGTCAAAACTTGCTAGTAAAAAGGCCTTCTCGCTATAAAAAGCTTCTAAATCTTGCCCTAGTACCTTCTCATAGTCACGGCAATTCTTGTCTGCTAAATAGTCTTCTATAGCTAGGGCAAAGCCAGCTGTCAGACGACTGTAGGTTGCTAGAGAAATATCCGATAATTCCTTGGTTCTTGTCGAAACAGGTACATAGGATAGAGTAGACTCAAGGAGATTCAAAAGGGCATCTATCTCAGATTGGCTAAAGTCCAATCTCTCAAACTCTTTTTCTAAGGTCTCTACTATCAAGTCATAGTCTGACTGGTCAGACGGCTCACTCGATTCCTTAGCATAGTTTGGTTCCCCGTCAAGCTCTAATGGTCGTGCATCAAGATAACACTGACTAGGGCTATCTGAAAATACATTGAAGATATCCGATTGTTTGCTTAAGAAATCTTCTTTTCCTTGATAAGTATCTATATTCCCTTTTAGGCCTGAAGCAATCTTTGCAGCAGCTGACGTGATATAGACTAAACTATCAGGAGCTAAATCCGTCGTCAAATCACTAGAAGTTGCCTTGGCTATCTGCTGGGCTATTTTTTCATTGTCCGAAAAGCGTTTAAACCATTCGGACCCAATGGTACCCAGGTCTTTCTCATCATACCTGGAACCTTGAATCACCTTGCCGATAGCGTGCAAAAGCGATCCATAAACTAAATCAATCTTTTCTTTCTTCAAGTTCTAAACCTCCCATCCCTAAGCTAGTTTTCATACCGAGACCTGAGTACTCTCCAAATTTCAGAAGCATATTAGCGTATGCTTTCAAAGTATTTGGACCTGTAATCTTAAAGGTCAGTCTCCCCCTGAAACCAGGAATTTTTTTGCCATGAACTTTAAAATAGCTGGACTCCAATCGATAGCTGGTAACCCTACTATGCTTGACCAAGTAGTCCAGAGTTTCCTCTTCGATGTCCTTACGATTCTCGACCAGACGTGCATACTTCATCATCAAACTCTGAAAGATGAGACGCATGGTCGGAAAGAGCACGTACTCTCCCTGAGAGCGAAATCCTGTCGGAGTTTGAAAATGAATAGTAAAGAGTGACCGATCTTGGTTTTCATTAAAGAACTCAAAGAGTTGATCTGAACTGAGATCTTGCATGGAGAAAGATTCCACCATGAGAGTCGGCAAATCATGAAGTTCTACTTTCTTGAGCTCCAATAGAATAGGCAAAATCTGCTTGACAGCCTCATCCGTCAGGAGATGAAGGGACCATAGGGTCTTGTCCTTTTGATGGATGATTTTTAGTGAATAGGGGTTAGTCTCCTGCTCATGTAGCCAAGTCACATAGTCTGGTGCTAGGTTTTCCATGAGAAAACCTTGGAATTTTGTCGATAGGTCGCTCGGTGATTGGTCAATCCTCTTAAATGATAGAACGATGCGTTTCATATGCCTCCTTTATTGATACAATTGCGCTTTTAGTTTCTCATGAGCGCTTTTTCTTTTACTTTCAGAATCCTTTAGCCTTTTTAAAAGGTCCCCTCTCGAGGTAGATAGGTAGCTATAAATACCTTGCTGTAAAAGACTTAGTTTTTCCTTATGATGTGTTTCCGGCCCCTCGTGAGGTAGATAGGTATCTATACATAAATGAATATCAAGAACCTAAAATTATTCTTGTTCGGTTTCCGGCCCCTCGCGAGGTAGATAGATTCTTATACGCACCAATTCGGCTACGAGGTCGAGAAAGAGAAGCGGTACAGTTTCCGGCCCCTCTCGAGGGAGATAGGTAGTTATAAAAGGAGTTGGAAGATGAATAAGCAGGAATTGATTGTTTCCGGCCCCTCGCGAGGTAGATAGGGAGATATACAACTGGAAATTACGTTTACAAAACAAAGTAACGCTGTTTCCGGCCCCTCGCGAGGTTGACAGGTATCTATACCGTGAACTTGTGTGACGGAACACAGCATACGTAAGGGGATTTCCGGCCCCTCTCAAGGTTGATAGCTAGCTATACAATTACCACAAACAAAAGAGTTCAAACGAAGGGTGACATCGTTTCCGGCCCCTCTCGAGGTAGATAGGTATCTATACTCATGAAAACAAAATCAACAATCAAACTTTTCGCTACTGTTTCCGGCCCCTCTCGAGGTAGATAGGTATCTATACGAAAAATGATCAAAGAGATTAAAAACTTTAAAGAGTTTCCGGCCCCTCTCGAGGAGATATAGTTTTTTAAAAAAATACCATATTTATAAGAGAAAAATTTTCCGGCCCCTCGCGAGGTAGATAGGTATCTATACCCGGAGTAAGTAATTTACTATATGGAGGTTCTCAATGAGTTTCCGCCCCCTCTCGAGGTAGATAGGTGTCTATAAGACAGAATCAGGTTTGTTTGACGACTATATCACAACTTAGTTTCCGGCCCCTCTCGAGGTAGATAGGTAGCTATACAGTGCTTTAGATTTTCGTAATTTAATCCTACCAAAGTTTCCGGCCCCTCTCGAGGTAGATAGGTATCTATACGGTTAACGGCGATACTGTAGTTTACGACAATCAAGTTTCCGGCCCCTCGCGAGGTAGATAGGTATCTATACTGTTTATACTTGCAATTGGCGGAGTGGCGTTATACTTGTTTCCGTCCCCTCACGAGCTAGATAGGTATCTATACCAACAAAGAAGGTAGGGGTAGGAGCAGTAGTTGTGTTTCCGTCCCCTCTCGAGGTAGATAGGTATCTATACACACTTGTTCATAAGCAAATTATTTTATCAATTCGGTTTCCGTCCCCTCTCGAGGTAGATAACCTTATTTATGAAGACTTAGAAACAAAAAATGAATTGTTTCCGGCCCCTCTCGAGGTAGTAGGGATCTATACATCTATCACAGGGAACTACGACATTTATGACATTCTTGGGTTTCCGGCCCCTCTCGAGGTAGATAGGTTTCTATACACGATAATATTGCTAAACAAGTTGAAGACATTCTGTTTCCGTCCCCTCTCGAGGTAGATAGGTAGCTATACTCAAGCTCGGCTAATTTTGCAGGCAATAGCTCTATGTTTCCGGCCACTCGCGAGGTAGATAGGTAGCTATACTGATTGTACAAACTAATAAACCAATATATTCAATATTGTTTCCGGCCCATCTCGAGGTAGATAGGTAGCTATACAATAGTTCTTTTAGAAATGAGGTTAAGATATGAGTTTCCGTCCCCTCGCGAGGTAGATAGGTATCTATACAAAATGCAAATTATTACTATTCAAGAATTGGTAACGGTTTCCGGCCCCTCGCGAGGTAGATAGGTGTCTATACAAGTTGGTAAAAATGTATCAATCAGCACTTGATAAGTTTCCGTCCCCTCTCGAGGTAGATAGGTAGCTATACTGAATAAAATTAACTGGAAACTACGTTTACAAAACAAAGTGTTTCCGACCCCTCCCGAGGTAGATAGGGGGCTATACCATTTATTATTTTTGCCAAAATAATAAAAATCTGATGTTTTCCGGCCCCTCGCGAGGTAAATAGGAGTCTATACTGCAATACCCACAAATGAAAATCGGCTACGATTTCTTGTTTCCGTCCCCTCTCGAGGTAGATAGGTATCTATACCATAAAGAGAAAGAGAGAAAAATAAAATGAAAAAAATTTCCGGCCCCTCTTGAGGTAGATAGGGAGCTATATCGTTGGTTCAATGATGGTAAAGACTGGTTCTATTTGTTTCCGGCCCCTCTCGAGGTAGATAGGTATCTATACTAAGTATATGAGTGATTACACGAAAAAGTTTGACGGTTTCCGTCCCCTCTCGAGGTAGATAGGTAGCTATACCCCATATCTTGTATGTAAACCTATAACAAGCACTAGATATAACCTATTGAAAACTACTATTAGTATACCATATTTTGTAAGAGTTTTCATCTCAAAAGAACAAACAATCCTCCTTTTCTATCTCGACTTCATCTGTATTTAAGCGCAAGGTTTCTTCTCGATTTCCAACGTAAACAATGATATTGTCTAACTGGTCAGCATCATAGAATGCTTGCAATTCACTCAGCAAGCTACGATAGTTGGACTTTTCTAGATCAACCTCAAAGCAAGAGCGTTGGACTCGGATACCAAATCCCTCTAGTAACTTTGCGAGTTTCAGACGCCTCTTATTACTGACAATATCATAAATAATGATACAAAAGAAACTTTTTTTCTTAACATATTCCTTCTCCTCAGAAGATAGATTAAAGTAAAGTCCCATGATTATTCTCCTGTATAGCCCGTAACATAAAGTTCGGGTTTTAGACTTTCAAAAGCTCGAATCAATCCTTTAATCTGCAGATCTGCCATATATAGAAAAGTATAACGTTTTTTATCTACTTCAACGTACTGATGGATTTCTAACATCCGTTCCCTCATTGCACAGATAAAAACCTTTCTCCCTTCATCTCGCAATAAATAACCACCCTCTTCATTCTTTTCAAAATGCTCAACTGTTAATTTACCACTAAAGATTAAGTCTAAAATAGTATTATCAACGATGATTGGACGCCACTCCTCCATGAGGTCACTCGCTAAACTTGCATGGTGTTGGTTGCTCTGATGCATAACTCCAAAACCATAACTCAAACCATTTTTTCTTATCAGGCCTAGAAAGCAAGAATAGAGCAAAGAGTAACCAAAATTTAGTAGACTATTAAAACAATCCTCAGCAGGCCTACGACTTCGCCCATAAAAACGAAACTCATCCGGTACTAGCAAGCCCAAATAGTAAAAATAAGACTTTGCAATTCTGCCTTCATACCCCATCACTTCTGGAATTGACCTAGCTTCAGATATCTTTTCTATACTTTCCTCAAAGCGTGAAAAATCTTCGTGTGTTAAAATTCCATCTTGATTATAATTTTTAAGTAAGGATAGCTGGTGATTTACTTTGGCGGAAGCTATTTTTTTGGATATAGAGAGACAAAAATCCTTATCAAAACAAGCTTTCGTCTGAATAACTTGCTTCTCAAAATCTTCTTGTCGATAGGAATCCAAACAAGCCAAAAATTTACCTTCTCCAGAAAAATAATAAACATTGATTTGCTTCTTTGCTAAGGACTTTAGTAATTGGGTGGTTAACTGAGCGTTCCCAAATACTATGATATTCTCAACTAAGTGGATTGAGATTTCTTTAACAATCTCGCGTTGACCATTCTTTATGATAATCATCTGATTACAGAGACTTAAAAAATGGTCTGACTTTTGAACAAATAGGTCACTCATCTCATATACACCTCCTAAATGTATAAAGGATATTATTCTATCACTAAAATTAAATTTGTCAACAATTTATACAAGATTTTATAAAAAAACGAACCAGTTTGACTGATTCGTTCTTTTTGTTTATTCCTACTTCCGATACATCTTGAATTGTAGGAAGAGGTCACTATATTTTCCTGTCCATTTATGGTCAAACTTCTCATAAACTTCTAGGTGTTCTATGGTGTCTGCATCTGGATAAAAGGACTTGTCCTCTTTTGTCTCCTCAGGGAGCATTTCCTTAGCAGCATTGTTTGGTGTTGAATAGCCGACATATTCTGCATTTTTTAGAGCATTTTCGGGCTTCAACATAAAGTTGATAAAGGCATAGGCTGCGTCCTGGTTCTTAACTGTCTTAGGTATCACCATATTGTCAAACCAAAGGTTGCTGGCCTCTGTCGGTACGACATAGCGGAGATTTTCATTTTTCTCCAGTATCTGGCTGGCTTCTCCTGAGAAGGTCACACCAATGGCAGCATTATTCTGAATCATGTACCCCTTCATCTCATCCGCAACAATAGCCTTGATATTAGGTGTTAGCTTATAGAGCTTATCGACCGTTTCCTCCAACTGCTGTGGATCTTTAGAGTTGAGGCTATAGCCTAGCGAGTTAAGACCTAAACCAAGTACTTCACGCGCCCCATCAAAAAGCATAATGGAGTTCTTATACTCTGGCTTCCAAAGGTCGTCCCAATGTTCAGGCGCTTCTTCCACCATAGTCTCATTGTAGACGATTCCCAAGGTCCCCCAGAAGTATGGGATAGAGTACTGGTTGTTGGGATCAAAGGACTGGTTGAGAAATTCAGAACCGATATTCTCAATGCCCTCAATCTTACTATAATCCAGTGGAACTAGAAGGTCTTCATCCTTCATCTTGTTAATCATGTACTCACTTGGGATGGCAATATCATAGGTTGTACCCCCCTGCTTAATCTTGGTATACATGGCTTCGTTGGAGTCAAAGGTCTCATACTGGACTTGGATTCCTGTTTCTTCTGTAAATTTCTCCAGAAGTTCAGGGGCGATATAGTCTCCCCAGTTGTAGATAACCAATTTTTGACTATCACGGCTATTGATTTTACTGTCAAGATGGTAAGAAATTCCCCACAAGACAAGGATAATCGCTAGAATTCCTGCTAAAAATGAATAGAGTCGTTTCATGCTTGCTCCTCCTTCTCACGTGAAATGAAGTAATATCCGACAACCAGGATAATACTAAAGAGAAAGACCAAGGCTGATAGAGCATTGATTTCTAGAGAAATTCCCTTACGAGCCCGAGAGTAGATCTCAACTGAGAGGGTTGAAAATCCATTCCCCGTTACAAAGAAAGTCACAGCAAAGTCATCTAATGAATAGGTGAAAGCCATGAAGTAACCTGCAATGATAGACGGTGTTAGGTAAGGAAGCATAATTTCCTTGAACATCTGGAACTGACTAGCTCCAAGGTCATAGGCCGCATGAATCATATCTCCATTCATCTCTTTCAATCGAGGTAAGACCATAAGCACTACGATTGGAATGGAGAAGGCCACGTGACTAGACAGAACAGTCAAAAATCCAAGTGAAAACTTAAGTTGTGTAAAGAGAATCAAGAAGCTGGCACCAATCATAACGTCTGGAGCAACCATCAAAATGTTATTGAGTGATAGAAATGCTTCTTGGTATCTCTTGCGTGATTGGTAGATGTAGATAGCTCCAAAAGTACCAATCACTGTCGCAATCAAGGCTGATAGAAAGGCAAGTAAAAAAGTTTGAACCAAAATCAGCATGAGCCTTCCATCACCAAACATAGTTTCAAAGTGAGATAAGCTAAAACCTGTAAAACTATTCATATCATCCCCAGCATTGAAGGCATAACCAATCAAGTAGAAGATTGGCAGATAGAGGACGATAAAGACGAAGGCTAGGTAAAGATTCGATAATTTTTTCATCGTTCTCTCCTTTCCTTAGTCACCCACATAGTGACGAACATAGTCAGGATAAGAACAACACCGATAGTTGAACCCATACCATAGTTGTCGTTGGTTAGGAAGTTCTGCTCGATGGCAGTCCCCAAGGTAATTACTCGGTTCCCTCCAATCAAACGGGTCAACATGAAAAGACTCAAACTTGGGATAAAGACAGATTGGACACCACTTCGCACTCCATTCATTGACAGAGGGAAGATGACATGGCGGAAGGTTTCCCACTTGGTCGCACCGAGGTCATAGCTAGCATTGATGAGATTATTATCCATATCATCTAAAACATTGAAGATGGGCAAAATCATAAATGGAAGCTCGATATAGCTTGCTACAAAGATAAATGAGAAATCTGTAAAGAGCAACTGCTGTGAACCGATTCCGATAAATTCGAGGAATTGGTTAATAGAGCCATTTTGCCCGAAAATCCCGATAAAGGCATAGGCTTTAAGGAGAAGGTTGATCCAGGTTGGCAAAATGATCAGCATAAGCCAGAGTTGACGGTGTTTAAGACGAGTCAAAAAGAGGGCTGTTGGATAGCTAATTAAGAGCGTCACTAGAGTTACAATTCCTGCATATAGCACTGAGTTAAAACTCATTTTGAGATAGGTCAAGTTTTGTGACGCAAAGTAGGATTTATAGTTTTCTAAACTGAACTGGCCTTCGATGTTGAAAAAGGATTGTCCAAAAATCAAGACCAAGGGTGCCAATACAAAGAGTGCAATCCAAAGCATGTAGGGCACTACAAAGAGTTTAGAGGTTGTTTTCTTCATCTCTTTCCTCCTCAATAGCGTTAATCAAACCTGCTTCATGCTCTTCGATTTCTACGTACTCTTCGATACGAGCATCGAACTCTTCTTCCGTTTCATTGAGACGCATGATGTGAATATCTTCAGGTTCAAAGTCCAAACCGATTTCCTCACCAACGATGGCCTTACGTGTTGAGTGAATCATCCATTCATTGTCGAGTTCATCATAGGCAATAATCTCATAGTGCACTCCACGGAAAAGTTGGGTATCAACCTTCACTTGGAGCTTCCCTTCTTCTGGAAGGGTAATGCGCAAGTCTTCTGGACGAATGACGACTTCGACTGGTTCATTTGGCTTCATCCCACCGTCGACCGCTTCAAATCGTTTGCCATTGAACTCGACCAAGTAGTCCTCAATCATGGTTCCTGGCAAGATGTTTGATTCACCAATAAAGGTTGCAACAAAGTGGTTGATTGGCTCATCGTAGATGTCCACTGGTGTACCTGACTGAACAATTTCACCATCATTCATGACAAAAATCCAGTCACTCATAGCCAGGGCTTCTTCCTGATCGTGGGTAACAAAAACAAAGGTAATACCCAATCGTTGTTGCAGTTCACGCAGTTCGTACTGCATGTCGGTTCGCAACTTCAGGTCAAGAGCTGACAGAGGTTCATCCAAGAGGACCACACGTGGTTGGTTGATAATCGCACGCGCAATCGCTACACGCTGGCGTTGTCCTCCAGAAAGCTTACGAATGGAACGTTTTTCAAAACCTTCCAACTGTACCATTTTAAGAACTTCTAGCACACGTCGTTCGATTTCTTTCTTATCGACTTTACGCAGACGCAATGGAAAGGCAACATTTTCAAAGACATTCATATGTGGGAACAAGGCATAAGACTGAAAGACTGTATGAACATCACGCTTATTGGTCGGGATATCATTGATTCGCACGCCGTCCAACAAAATATCACCAGTCGTTGCATCCAGCAAACCTGCGATGATATTGAGAATAGTTGATTTCCCTGAACCAGACGCTCCTAGCAGTGTGTAAAATTTTCCTTCTTCCAACTCAAAGTTAATATCCTTGAGAACCTTGGTGTCGCTATCTTCAAAAACTTTAGAAACGTTTCTGAATTCGATAATTGGTTTTTTCAATTCCTCTAAATTCCTTTTTCTTCGTAAATTAACAGATTGGGACCTTTTTGAATGCTAGAAACAAGCTTAGGACATAAAATGGCCTAAATCTCATCTAGCGATAAAATCCCAATCTTTGAATGATGTGTAAAAATAATGTTATTCGTGCTCACCCAGAATACGAACTTCTCTCTCGAGGGTAACGCCTGAATGTTCTTTAACTTTTTCAATGACAGACTCAATTAAGTCTTCATAATCTCTAGCAGTTCCATCAGCTACATTTATCATAAAGCCTGCATGCTTTTCTGAGACTTCGACACCACCGATACGGTAGCCCTTCAAACCAGCTTCTGAAATCAATTGCCCTGCAAAATGCCCAACCGGACGTTTAAAGACAGAACCACAAGATGGATACTCCAACGGTTGTTTGAGTTCTCGTAAATGAGTCAAGCGTTCCATTTCTTGTTTGATCGTCTCATAATTTCCTGGAGATAGTGCGAATTTAGCTGATAAGACGACTGCTCCAGATTCTTGAATGGCTGAATGACGATAACCAAAGGCTAAGTCTTTGGCAGATAAAGTCTCGATTTCACCATCTTTTGTTAAAATCTGACACGATTGCAAGATATGAGCAATCTCACCACCATAGGCACCAGCGTTCATAAAGACAGCACCACCGACGCTTCCTGGAATTCCACAAGCAAACTCAAAACCCGTCAAACTATGACGTAGAGCAATACGAGTCGTTTCAATCAAGTTAGCTCCAGCTTCTGCCTCAATCGTATAACCATCAACTGTGACATTATTCAATTTGTCACACATGATTACAAAACCACGAACTCCACCTTCACGAACGATAATATTACTTGCATTTCCAAGAACCATCCATGGGATATTTTCTTGATTGGCAAATTTAACGACACGAGCCATCTCGTAGCGATTACGAGGAAAAACTAAGTAATCTGCCTTCCCTCCAACTTTTGTATAGGTATAAGTTTTCAATGGCTCATCGAATCGAATGTCAATTCCTTCTAAGGTTTCTTTTAATTTATCTAATACAGTCATCTTTCTTATCCTTTTATAAAATTCATTCCATTATACCATTTTTAGCGATTTTTTTCGATGATTTGAAAAGCTTTTTTATTCATACAAGCAAAAAAGAGGCTAGGCCTCTTTTCGTTTATTGTTTTTTATAAAAAATTGACTTTGTAAAGTATACAAATAAAACAACTTCCACTGCTAACAATCCTTCGACAAGAAGCGGATTTGAAATCCAACCAACCTGTGAAAGACTCGGAGCCAAATCAAATAGGGCATGTAGACCATAGGCAGCTACTAAGTAAATCCAATTCTTTTGACGAACTGCTTGATAAACCCAGAAAGAGAGTCCGATTTGCATCACCAGAGCAAGCACACGCTCAACACCTAGTAAATAAACTTGCCATACAGATAGGGAC
>ERZ651108.484-NODE-484-length-19386-cov-4.022968_pt1 | contig 19386 bp, 29 predicted proteins | sample MGYA00512173_ERZ651108 | MGnify/ENA metagenome assembly ERZ651108 | reverse complement strand
TTGTAATAAAATATATAATATGTAATGATTACAAAATTAAATAAATTTGTATAAATAAAATTTGGAGGTATAAAAAATGGATTTTAGCTTAAATCTTGGGGCTTTAGATGAAGGGAAACTGGCAAAAATTGATGAAAATAAACTTTATGATGTAACTGTAGTGGGTTCTGGACCTGCAGCTGTCTCAGCGGCAATCTATGCAGCTAGAAAAGGGCTTAATGTGGCGATGATTGGTGTGAAAATCGGAGGACAAGTTCTTGATACAAATGAAATTGAAAATATTATTGGAACTATCTCGACTACTGGAGCTAAATTTGCCCAAACTTTGGAAAAACATCTGAAGGAATACGAAGTTGCATTTAAAGAAGGACATTTGGTAAAAGAAATAAAGGAAGATGGAAAAGATAAAATTTTGGTAACTGATGATGGAAAAAGTTACAAGACAAAAACAGTTATTTGAGCAACAAAAAACCCGCATTTCTGCGGGCTGTTTATTTTGAAAGGATCTATTCTAGCAATTTGTATTCGGAGAACGTGATCACTTCTTCCCCTACCCAACTGTTTATCTCTTTCAAGCGTTCTTGCAGTGGGATTATTTCATTTATAAAAAATACTCACGTTGCTTTTTCTACATCACCAAAACCGCCTGTGTTATTAGGCACAATTCCCATTAATTGCGGTGGTACACGGTGGGCCGCTAATACATCATCACGACTTGCATTTTTAATATTTAAAAAATCATCTTTTGCCACAGCATCAGACAATGGAATGACTTGCATCCCGTCTTTCTTTCCGTTTGGGATATAAACAAACAAATTCTTAAAGTTGCCAGTGCCTTTTGTTTGTCTGATTTGTGTTTTGATTGCTTCAATGTCGTCTTTGTTTTGTGTCGGGTCGGTCATGTAAATAATTGAACCCGCATGTGCGCCGTTCAAATAATATTTGCGGCGAAATAGCGTTGCACTTTCATTCAAGAAAGCTGATTGTAAAGCCGCGAGATATTCTGGAACGCCATAAATCTCCTGATTCACATCAGGGTTGATCAGATTAAATACAGCATCTTTCGGGAATTCATATTCATCAAAGCCATTCACAATCTGATAAAAAATGCCTTTCTTCACGCCAACGCGCATATATTTTGCAAGGGGTGATTTTAACGCAATCACTTTCCCGAATGTGTTTTCAACCTTTTCAAGGTAAGCATTACCGAATACTAAGTAATCTTGCACCAGTTTTTCTAACTGTGTGCGTGGTAAAAGTGCGGTCGTTTTACAGGTAGAAAGCAAAATGTTTTTCTTCACCGTGATCGCACTGTTATGATGTGCAGATGCATTTAATGCTTTGGCAAGATAACTTAAATTAATCGGCGGGTTATAATATTTCTCATACATCAACACGCTTTCGAAATAATTCAATACTTCTGCACGGTCAAGCACGGGAATAGGTTCACCAAAGCTGAACGCCTGTGCTTGATTCCCCGTAGAAAGTGCGGTTGATTTTTTTGATTTTTTGCTCATTTGGTAATCCTATTCAAAAGTGAAAATGGTTGATTGGTTACTTGATACATCGCCGTTTAAACCATAAGGCACATTTAAAATGCAGTTCATAATTGCCCATGATAAGTCGCCGTGGCTTGCATCTTCTGAACGGTCAGAAACATAAGTAATCTTTCCTGTTCCGGTAATACGTTTTTTGACTGTCATAAAACTGGTGATGATTTCGTTACCATCAAATTTAAGGCGGCGTTTCTGAATTAAGTTTTGCGTTTTTAATACCATCTCATTTTTTAAATCGGCGTTGTAATCAAGCCCGATTGCCATTGGATAGAATTTTTTAACTTCTTGAAATACGCCAGATCCCATCCCCGTTTTATCAATCACAATACGGGTGACATTGTAATCATCGCAGAAACTTTTAATTCTGCTCGCTTGTGCTTCATAATCCATGCCGTGGAATGTTTGCCAGTGCAAAACTCGATAATCACCGCCTTCCACTTTAGGCGGGGCAATGATCGCCAACGCTGCACGGTCGCCAGTAAAGGCGGGGTCATAACCTAACCACACTTCACGATTACCGAATGGGCGTTGATAAAATGGCTTGTAATCGTACCATTCTTCCAAGCTGTCCACTTGGCAAAGTTGCAAGTCGGCAAATTTAAACGCTGACGTGTTATCATCCGCAAACTGGCACAAAAACAACTGTTCAAATTCTTCTTTGCTATTTTCTGCGATCAGGTCGTCAATGTTGAATAGATTGCACCCGCCTTCCATCGCATCATAAATGCTAACAATCTGCTTCCATTGTCGGTCGGCACAAAGTTTTCCGCTTTTTAAATTCTCGTGAGAAATATCAATTTCAACTTTGTCCGCCTTGGCCCGATTTTTATTAAATGCTTTACCAGAGAAAAATGCATAAGCAGGATGTGCAATCGTGGTTGGCGTTGAAAAATACGTTTGGCGATACATTTTTTGAGCCGCCATACCCGATGCCACTTTACGCATCACATCAAATTTAGGCACCCAAAACACTTCATCAAAATATAGATTGCCGTGATACGATTGAGCCGTGGCGGAGTTCGTGCCAAGAAAAATCAATTCTGCCCCATTTGGCAATTTGATGGTTTCGCCTTTTAAGTCCACGTCTGCCGTTTGCTTGGCATAGTTCACAATGTAAGAGCGAAACTGCAGGGCTTGTTTTTTACTGGCAGACAAAAAGATTTGATTGTGTCCGGTCGTCAATGCATCAATAAAGGCTTCATGGGCGAAATAGTAAGTCGCCCCGATTTGTCGGCTTTTTAAAATATTTCTGATGCGGTTTTCTTTTGCTTTATGCCAAACACGCTGATAATTAAACATCCCATCAAGAAAGCCATTAATCAGTAATTCTTCTTGTTCCTGATCAATGGCATTTTGTTCTGCTTTCTTCCGTTCGCCTTTGTTTCGATTGGCAAGTTTCGGATTTAAATCCACTTCATTGCCATCACCGAAAGAATATTTTTTCACTCTCGCCATGCGTTCCATTTGGCGACCAAGCAAATCAATTTCTTTATAGTCTGCCCCGCTTTTTTCTTCTTTGGCAATCAGCAAATTCAATCTTGTTTCAAGGGCTAATTCAACCCGACCAACAGGGGCAACATCATCCCATTTTTCGCGATCTTTCCAACTGGAAATCGTGGACGCAGCAATATCAAGCTGACGAGCAATTTCAGCGATTTTATAACCGCTAAAATACATCTGTTGTGCTTTTCTTTTTATTTCCGCCGTTACATCGGGCGAAGCTTGATTAATAACTTGTTCGTCCATTCATAATCCTTTCAATTTACAACCGCATAATAGAAAGGGGCTTGCCGTTAGTCTTTACAGCTCACCTGTGAACAGAAAAGCAACAAAAACAACCCATAGACCGCAAAAATTAAACCTTTCAGAATAATGGCAATCTTTGAGCCAAACCAACCACAGAAAGGACAACCAATGGCAAAAAAATCTAAATGGGTCATTGTCGCAACCGAAGGTGCAACAACTGACGGTCGCACAATTCAGCGCAACTGGATTGAAGAAATGGCCGAAAGTTACGATCCAAAAAACACCTACGGCGCACGCATCAACCTTGACCACATCAAATTTTCTGTATATCTCCCTGAACTTGCCAATGCTCACTGCTTTGGTGACGTCTTAGCCGTGAAAGCAGAAGAACGTGAAGATGGCAAATTACAGCTTTTAGCCGAACTACAACCAACTGATGCACTCATCGCCTTAAACAAAGAAGGGCAAAAAGTTTACACATCAGTGGAAATTGACACCAATTTTGCAGACACAGGCAAGGCATATTTAGTCGGTTTAGCCGTGACGGATAATCCGGCAAGCTTAGGCACAGAAATGTTGAGCTTCTCTCACAATGGCTTAAATGCCCGCAAATTAAAAGCGGACAACATTTTCACAGCTGCCGTTGAAACTGAATTGGAATTTGTTGAAGAAGCAGAAAAAAGCCCATCTGTGTTGGAAAAAATCAAAGCGTTATTTGCGAAAAAAGAAAAATCAGATGATGAACGCTTTTCAGATCAATCCAGTGCCATTGAGCTTTTAGCCGAACAACAAAAGGAAATCATGGAAAAATTGACCGCACTTCATGGCGATTTGGAAAATCAACAAGCCGAAATTGAAGAAATGAAAGCGGGCAATGAAGAAATCCATGCCACGTTTGAAGAACTCAAACAAAAGCCGGCACAAGCCGAAAACTCCCGCCCATTAGTTTATGGTGAAGAACCTGAAACTGACGGCCGCTTCTTTTAATTTATCTTAGGAAAAAACCAAATGAATAAATTTACTCAACAAAAATTCCAAGCTTACATTGCAGGCGTTGCACAAGATAACGGCGAAGATGTGGCATTCGTTGCGAATGGCGGACAATTCACTGTCGAACCAACCATTCAACAAAAACTTGAAAACGCAGTGCTTGAAAGCTCTGATTTCTTAAAACGCATCAACGTTGTGATGGTGCAAGATATGAAAGGTTCTGCATTGCGTTTAGGCGTACTTTCACCAGTTGCAAGCCGCACAGATACCAACACCAAAGCACGTGAAACCACGGACATCCACAGCTTGCAAGAAAACGTATATTCTTGCGAACAAACCAACTTTGACACGCATTTAAACTATGCAACGTTAGACAGTTGGGCAAAATTCCCTGACTTTGCGGCACGTGTTGGCAAGCTTAAAGCAGAACGCATTGCATTAGACCGTATCATGATCGGCTGGAACGGCACAAGCGTGGCAGCAACAACCAACCGCACATCAAATCCATTATTGCAAGATGTGAACAAAGGCTGGTTGAAACAAATCGAAGATAAAGCAACCGCACGCGTCATGAAAGAAGCGAAAAGCGGTACAGGCAAAATCGAAATCGGTGCAGGCAAAGAATATAAAAATCTTGATGCATTAGTTTATGCACTGAAAGAAGATTTCATCCCTGACCAATACCGCGACGACACAAAACTTGTGGCGATTATGGGTAGCGACTTGTTGGCGGATAAATACTTCCCGCTAATCAATCAAGATAAACCAAGCGAGCAAGCAGCAGGCGATACCATTATCAGCCAAAAACGTGTTGGCGGTTTACAAGCCGTAACCGTGCCATACTTCCCGAAAGGCACTGTATTGGTGACATCACTCGACAACTTGTCAATCTATGTTCAAGAAGGTCGTGTTCGCCGTCACTTAAAAGACGTGCCGGAACGCAACCGTGTGGAAGATTACTTGTCATCCAATGAAGCTTATGTAGTTGAAAACTACGAAGCAGTGGCGATGGCGAAGAATATCACCGTTCTTGATGTACCAACTCACGCGTAATCATAATGCGACCAACTAAACGTCACTTTCTCGAAGTTTCTGCCGCTATCGCTAATGCGGCAGAAACCGAAGATCTAAGCGACTTCACGGAATACGAAAAAATGTGCCGTATTCTTGCGAGACATCGAAAGGATTTGAAAAACATCCAATCGACAGAACGCAAAGCCGCATTTAAAAAGCAAATTTTGCCTGACTATCTGCCATGGATTACAGGGGCGTTATCTGCCGGAACAGGCAAACAAGATAACGTTTTAATGACATGGTGCGTGTGGACAATAGACTGCGGGGAATATCACCTTGCCTTGCAGATTGCTGATTATGCCGTGTTCCATGATTTGCGTTTGCCTGAACCGTTCACACGAACACTTGGCACAGTTTTGGCGGAAGAATTTGCCGACCAAGCAAAAACCGCACAAGCCGCCAATCAGCCATTCGAAGTGTCGTACTTAGAGCAAGTACAACGCATCACCGCTGAATGTGACATGCCAGATGAAAGCCGTGCGCGATTGTTGCGCGAATTAGGCTTGTTATTGGTTGAAAAGAATCCTGAACAAGCCTTGCAATACCTTGAACGTGCTTTAGGGTTAGATCAGAAAGTTGGCGTGAAAGGCGACATTAAAAAATTACGCAAAAAATTAAGCAAAGCCGATGAATAATCGGATTTGATAACGAGCAAACCACGCACCCGCGGGGCGGATAAAAGCGCGGTCAGGTTTCTTTACCTCTTTTCCTGATTGTTGCTCTTTATCCTCACCCCGCTTTTTTATAGGTAGATTTTATGTCAGACGGTGCAATCTCAATCAAACTCGCCCCCGATTATGAGATGGGCGCAGTGCAAAAACAACTGGAAGATTACGGAACAGGTGAAGATATTATTCGAAACGATGATTTTTTCCCTGATATTTCTCTTTCTGATTTTCGCAATCAATATCGTGCAGACGGCACAGTCACCGAACAACGCTTGCAAGATGCATTAATTGAAGCCATCGCCAGTGTAAATGATGAATTATCTACATTCAAAGCACAAAGCGAACATCACTTCCTTGAACAAATCCCCGCACCATCAGTCAACGGCGAAAGCGTGTTGATTTATCGCTATAAACGCGCGGTGAACTGTTTGGCACTGGCTAACCTTTACGAACGTTACGCAAGCTATGACAGCACCAATGATGGCGAAAAGAAAATGGATTTACTCAAAGACAGCATCAACGAATTAAGACGAGATGCACGCTTTGCCATTAGTGACATTATCGGCAAAAGACGGGTCGATGCGGAGTTAATTTAATGGAAGTTTACGCACAACAAAATGACAACTTAGACGCCATTCTTTATCGCTATTTTGGCCGCAGTGAAGGACTTTTAGAAATTGCGTGTGAATTAAATCCGCACTTAATGGATAAACCCGTCATTCCCATCGGAACACCAGTAATATTGCCAGAAACTGACACAGAAAAGATCAGCGTGGCAAGTGACACTATACAACTTTGGAGCTGATATGCACGACACACCATCAAAAGCGTCTTACACATCAGGATTATTTGTCTTCTTCATAGGACGCATTGCGGATATGTTTTCAAATGTAAATTGGGCAGACGTTGCATCTGTAACAGGTATTGTGATCGGCGTCGCAACATTCCTTGTAAATTGGTATTACAAGAAAAAAGATTTTGAATTAAAAGAAAAAGAATTAAACCAACGGAGCCATCACCATGATTAAACGAACAGCGAAATATGCATGCAGTGTTGTGGCGATTGTAGGATTGGCACTCTCTTTACATGGGCATGAAATTAGAACATCAGAAAAAGGCTTGCTATTGACTGGCAATGCAGAAGGATGTCAAAGAGTGCCATATAACTGCCCTGCAGATGTATTAACATTCGGGCTAGGAACCACTGATGCAGTCGAAAAAGTCATTCCACATAAAGTCTATACAGATGAAGAAATTGCAAATGCCTTTACAAAGGGAATTAAACAAGCCGAAAAATGTGTGAATACGTATGCAAACGGTCAAGCAATGCCGCAAGGTGCATTTGATGCCTTAGTGTCAATTACCTTTAATGCAGGATGCGGGAACTTAAAAAACAGCACGCTTTTTAAAATGGCACGGAAAGGATATAGCAAAGCCATGTGCGGTCAATTTGAACGATGGATTTATGCAAACGGCGTTCCACTGAAAGGCTTAATTGAAAGACGACAAAAGGAGAAAGCATTATGTTTGGGTTCTTAACGAAAAAAGAAAAATACATTTTATTGGTTGGCCCGCTCATGCTTGTGGCAATTATCCTATTTCAAGGGTGGCAAGCTAACCACTGGCGAGCTGAAGCCGCCAAAGAGGAACAATTAAAACAACAATGGGAAGCGTCTTACATTGCCTTAAATGAAAGCGTGGATAAATTCAATGAGCAACAAAAAGCACTCACGGAAGCCGTTAATCAATTAAAAATCTCTCAAACCAAGCAAACACAGGATTTAAAAAATGCACTTAAAAAACACCAAGATTGGGCTGACACTTTTATCCCTGATGATGTTAGCGGCGTGTTCAACTACACCGAAAATCATTAAACAGCCAATTCTATGCCCGCAAGTCGCAGAATGTACACCATTTGCCGCCACAATTAAAACAAACGGGGATTTGGCTAACGCTTATCTACAAAGCCAACAAAAGCTAAGTGTATGCATTGTTGAGAATCAAGCATTAAAGAAATGCATTGATGAATTTAATAAACAGGAAACACAATGACCGATCAATTTGACCGTGCGCAAGAACTCGAACAAATGACACGTGATATTGCGTTAAAAAAACACCGCACTTTTAAAGCAATCAGTGCGTTTTATTGCGAAGATTGCGACATTCCCATTCCTGAAAAACGCCGACAATTAATTCAAGGCGTAACCCGTTGCGTGGATTGTCAGCAAAAATACGAAATGCAACAGCAGAATTTCAGAAAATGAGAAAAACCACTCTTTATCTCGCTATTGCCGCTTCATTACCGTGTTTAGCAAACACGTACACCGTACCATTTAGAGATGGTCCATTTGGTAAATATTCAAATTACCCTGACGGAAGAATAACAGAAGTATGTATTCATCAAGTAGGCTATTTGATGACGGACACTGGGCATTTGATTGTTGCCGTAGATAAAGACAACCGACCATTAATTTGCAGAGATACGCAAAATGAAAAAGCCAAACCAACTGCGCAAAATCCTTGAACAAAGTCACCAAGACTTTGTGAAAAATCCTGACCGCTTACAGCTCTATGTTGACGGCGGTCAAGTTGTTGCAACTGGCAGCACATCACTGAGTTTTGAGTATCGTTACACACTCAACATCATCATCACAGATTTTTCCTTTGATATTGCAAGCCTCATTGTGCCGATTAATGCGTACTTACGGAAAAACCAACCTGAACTATTCGAAAATCCGCAACGCCGTGAAAACGCCTTTAAATTCCAAATGGATTACAACAATAACAACACAGCGGACGTATCTTTTGAAATCCAACTTACCGAACGAGTTGTGGCAAAACAAGTTGGCGAAAATGTGCAGATGACATACGCCACAGAGCCAACCGCACCTGAATGGGAACAGTTAGGAAAAGTGAAAGTGTATCTAGGCGAAATTACGGATGAAAATTTAATTTTTAAAGGCGGTGAATAATGGCAACGGTGGAGGAAATCCAAGCGAAACTGACCGCACTCATTAATAATCTCTCACCGCAAGCCCGCCGCCAGTTGGCCCGCAACATTGGGCAAGCTTTACGAAAAAATCAACAAGCCCGCATCGCACGTCAAGAAAACCCAGATGGCACAGCATTTGAGCCAAGAAAACCAAGAAAAGAATTTGGCAAAAAGAAAGGCAGAATTAAGCGAAAAGCCATGTTTGCGAAGTTGAGAACGGCAAAACATTTAAAAATAAAAAGCAATGCCAATGAAGTATCAATCGGATTTACTTCATCCAGTGCTGCAATCGCGAAGATTCATCAATACGGCTTAATGAGCAGTCCTTCAAAAACAAAAGATTTCAAAGTGCGGTATGCACAGCGTGAATTGTTAGGCTTTAGCCAAAGCGATTTAGACATTATCGAAGATTTAGTTATTGAACAATTAAGTATTTAAGCGAGCTTATATGAATGATTTACAACTATCAGTCTTATTAAATGGTATTGATAAAATGTCTGCACCATTAAAGAGTGCAAGCAAAAGCGTGTCAGAACTTTCAAAAAAACTGAAAGAGAATAAAGCCGTTCGCGCACAATTAAGCAAGCAGGAGCGTGAAAACGAAACAGCAATCAAAAAATATGCGGCAACGATCAACCCATTAAAAAACAAACTAACCGCACTCAATAATGAAGTGGAAAAAGCAAAGCAAAAAGCCGCTTCATATTCTCAATACTTGAAAAATACAAAGCACCCAACGGAAGGATTAAGAAAAGAGGTTGAAAAGGCAAGAAATGCAGTAAAACAACTTAAGCAGGAACAAGTATCTGCATCAAATGAATTACAAAAAGCAAAATTAGCCTTATCTAGCGCAGGAATTTCAGCGGATAAACTAGCAAAAAATCAGAAAAATTTACAAAAAGACACTAAAGCCGCAACAGATCAAATCAAACGTCAAGAAGATGCATTAAAAAAATTAAACGCTAGACAAGCAGCTTATAACCGATATAGAGGGAAAGTCGAAAGTCTAAAAAGTATAAATAGTAAAGTGCAAATTTTGGGAGCGCAGTCACTTGCAGCAGGAGCGACCATTACTGCCCCTTTGGTTGGTTCCGTGCGTGATTTTATGAGCTTTGAAGATGCCATGGTTGGCGTGGCAAGACAAGTGCAAGGCTTGAAAGATGACGCAGGAAATTTCACGTCTGAATTTGAACAGTGGAAATTAAACATTCAGGATCTATCAAAAGAATTACCACTCACCACAGTACAAATTGCCAACATGATTGAAAGTGCGGCAAGAATGGATGTGCCAAAAGAACAGCTTGCAGAATTTGTGCGATTAAATACACAAATGGCAACGGCATTTGATGCGGCTAATCCGGATGAGCTTGTCGAACAATACGGGAAAGTAACAAAAAACTTTAAACTATCAGCACAAGCATCACGCGAACTGGCTGATGCCATTAACTATCTTGATGACAACGCTATTTCTAAAGGGACAGAAATCATTGGATTTATGAACCGAGTGTCGGGGATTTCTGGCATCGCCAATATTAGCGAAAAGAACATGGCGGCTTTAGGTTCAACCTTGCAAACTGCAGGGGCGGCAGAAGAACAATCTGCGACAGCCGTCAATGCTATCTTCACTCGCTTGTCACAAGCAAGCAAGAAAAAGCCCGTTAAAAATGGATTAGCCGCGTTAGGATTAAATGCAAATGCCGTTGAATTAGGCATGGTTAAAGATGCACAAGGAACGATTTTTAAAATCGTGGACGCACTCAAAAAACTGCCTGAATCAAAACGACTAGGCACCATTGCAGATTTAGTCGGCACGGAGCATACAAAAACACTCGCATTGTTAGTCTCAAATACAGAAGAATGGCGCAGACAAATTGAACTGGCAAACAGCGAAGCGGCAAAAGGATCAATGGGGCGTGAATTTGACACAAGAATGAAAGCCTTGTCGTCTAAATGGGGCATTTTTAAAAATAGATTATTCAATCTCAATTCTGTCATTGGGGGAACGCTCGCACCAACGCTTGAACGCTTAATGGATAAAATCGGCGGGGTAATTGATCGGATTAAAAATTGGATTATTGAAAATCCAAAACTCACATCAAACATTGTGATGATTGCGGGAGCAATCGGCGGAGCATTGACGATTTTCGGGGCATTAAGCACGGTTTTAAGCTTTGTCTTATACCCTATCGCACGGTTTGGCTTGGCATTGGCAAATTTAGGCGTGCTATTGCCAAGAATTGGCGGCGCAATCGTTCGTGGATTATTATCACCGCTTAAATTTGTGGGGCTTGCATTATCCCCTATCGGCGCAGTTATCATTGCGGCAGGTATTGCCATCTTTAAATATTGGCAGCCGATTAGCTCATTCTTTAGTGGATTTTTAAGCGGATTACAATCAGGATTACAACCCGTCATCGACAAATTCAAGCCCCTTGTTGGCTGGATTGAAAGTGCTTTTAATTGGTTTACGAACCTACTTTCACCCGTGCAAAGCACAAAAGAATATTTTAATTCTGCAGCAAGTGCAGGGGAAGAATTCGGGAAAAGACTTTCAATGGCTGTTGATTGGGTATCATCATCACTGGAAAAAGTAAAAAATGGCATTAAATGGGTGCTTGATAATATGCCAACGCTTGAAGGAATTGGGAAAACAATCGACGCGGCAAAACAAAAAGTGTCAAATGCCACAGCTAATGCCATGAATAACAGCGCCGCAGGAAACTATTTCATGACAGGTGCAGGGCTAGATGTGCCAAATGTGAATAGATGGTCAGGCGGTTACGCGGGAAATGGCGGAAAATATGAACCTAAAGGCATTTTCCACGGTGGCGAATACATCATGACCAAAGAAGCCACAAACCGTCTAGGCATCGCCACGCTGAACGCCTTAAACTACGGAAAACAAGCCTTAATTGCGGGCGGTTTAGGTATCGGACTTGCCACCGCCGCACCAATTCAGGTGGATAACAGACCGCCAATTTCAGCACGTCCAAGCATCAGCCAAACTATGCTACCAATGGCGGTCAATATCACCATTAATGCACAAGCAGGGCAAAATGAACGACAAATCGCCCAACTTGTCGCCGCAGAGCTTGAACGAATCAACCGACAACAACAAGCAAGAATGCGAAGTCGAATGACAGATCGGGCATAAAAAAATAAAAGGGCGAAAGCCCTTTTTTGTTGCACATTGTAGAAAATAGTTTTATATTTCTTTAAAAAGTTGTAAACTTCGCAAACTTTTATTCTTTGGTGGCTTATGACAAATCTATCATTAAATCCTATTTTTGAAAGTTTTGCGCCAATTTTTAAGCAATTAAAAACTGCGGCGATGTCTGCGTTATTTATTGCACCATTGGCGATAAATCATCCTGTTCGGCACACTACACAGACAGTTAATATTTTCAGTGTCCAAACAAATGAAAACAAATCAATCAACCAACAAGATATAGAAAAGATTATTGATATGGTGACAGCTGTTTCTGCTATCACTGATTTTGTTATTACGTCAATCACGGCAGAATCATTAAGCTATATTGATTTAGATGACGTTCTAAGACTAGAAAGTAAAATTAACAAATATGATGATCTAGCTAACAATATTATGGCTAATAATAAATCTCCAGAATTATCAACAACGCTACAATCATTCAGCAATAAAATGCATACACTTTGCAATATGATGAAGTCAGAAAAATACAAACAAGAATCAGATGAAGTAGTTTTATCACGCGTTTATCGTACACCTGAAGATGCTGGGTACACCTACAAATCGTCACATTCTTTTGATGATTTCAAAAAAGCAATGATGATGTAGGATAACAAATGAAGATTGAGTTATCGAAAAAATTTCAAGAAGGGCGTTTAAACACGCCCTTTTTTAAAGACATTCAAGCCATGTCAGATGAAGAATGGAAACTCATCTTTGATTTTATGAAGGCCATTAAAGAAGAAAAGCGCCTACGAGGTAAAAATAAGCCTTCTTGGCTTGACGATAGCCTTAATGACATTCCAAATACCGAAGTTTATCAAGAAAATAATATTTGGCATTATCATTGCGGGCCTTATGATGATGACACAAGCTATTGTCCAATGAGTGGCCTAAAAATGAATTTGAACGGAGAAACGTCTGGGCCTGTAATTCATTATCAAAAAATATCAGATGAACATATTGTGATTATCGCTTTTTCCCCACAACACAAACCATTCCCACGCGAATGGGACACACCCAACCCAATCATTGATCGAACAGAATAAGCAAGTCGCCTGACTTGCCTTTTTGTTACCCCCTTTTTCACACTCCCACACACTCGCAAAATTAAACAAACTCACCAAAAATAGGGGCAATTATTACAAGTAGAAATCCGCCCATGTCAGCTGATAACAACCGCAGAATTGAAAGCATCATCCGCTTTGGCTTAATTGCCGAAGTCGATCATGCACAAGCAAAAGCACGGGTAAAGTGCGGTGAAATATTAACGGATTTCATCCCATTCACCACATTGCGATCAGGTACGACAAAAACATGGTCGCCGCCAACACAAGGCGAACAATGCGTCATCTTGGCAGCAAGTGGTGAACTGACAACAGCGTGCATCATCACAGGGCTTTACACTCAAAACAGCCCAAGCCATTCAGCCGATGAACACGTGATCGAATTTGCCGATGGCGCAAAAATCACCTACAACCAAGCCAACGGCGATTTGGTTGTGACAGGAATAAAAACTGCCAACATCAAAGCCGATAATCAAATCAATATTGACTGCCCCACTGTCAACATTAAAGGCAATGTGAATATTGATGGGAATTTATCTACAACCGGCACAACAACGAGCAAAGGCGCAATTAGCACACAAAGCAACGTTTCAGCAAGCGGCGACATAAAAGGTGGCGGAATTAGCTTACAAAATCACGTTCACGTTGCACAAGGTGAAAAAGCACGAACAAGTAAGGCAACTGCATAATGAATCGATTTACAGGCGAGAAGATCACAAGCGAAACGGAACACATCAAACAGTCAATCGCAGACATTTTATTGACACCAATCGGCTCACGTTTACAACGCCGAGATTATGGCAGTCGTATTCCAGAACTCATTGACAGACCAATGAACCACGCTTTGTTGCTCCAACTTGCCGCAAGTGCGGTGATGGCATTACACAAATGGGAACCACGTGTGACGATTAGCCAATTCAAACCACAACTTACAGAAAACGGTATCACTTGCTCCATTGTGGGCAGAACAAAAAATCAAAACAATGTCATCAATTATGATGATGTATGGCTAGGCGGTAAGAATGAGCGAATTAGTTGATTTATCAAAACTGGACGCACCAAAAGTTTTAGAAGATCTAGATTTTGAAACGTTGCTTGCGGAAAGAAAACAAGAATTCATCAATCTTTTTGACGAATCAGAACGCCCATTCTGGCAGTCTCGTTTAAGCCTAGAAAGCGAACCAATTACCAAACTTTTGCAAGAAGTCGTGTATTTACAACTGCTTGAACGCACACGCATTAATCAAGCGGCACAAGCAACAATGCTTGCTTATGCAACAGGAAGTGATTTGGATGTTATCGCCGCAAATTACAACGTAAAACGATTACTTATCAAAGCAAAAGATAACTCGACGACACCACCAAAGCCAGCAATCTATGAAGATGATGCGGAGTTACGATTAAGAACACAGCTTGCCTTTGAAGGAATGTCAGTGGCAGGACCAAGAAGCGCTTATGTGTTTCACGCCTTATCCGCTCACGCCGATGTGGCGGACGTGTCCGTCGTCTCACCTGAACCCGCCCATGTTACCGTCACTATTTTAAGCCGAACAGGACAAGGCGTCGCAAGTGAAACCTTATTAAAAGCCGTCCGCGAAAGATTGAACGATGAAAATATCAGGCCAATCGGGGATCGTGTAACAGTGCAAAGTGCAGCGATCCAAACATACGAAATCCGAGCAAAATTGCATTTATATCGCGGACCTGAATATGAGGCGATAAAAGCAGAAGCAACAAAAAAACTCACCGCATACGCCGCAGAAAAACGCAGACTAGGGCGAGACATTAGCTTATCGGGAATTTATGCCGCACTGCACCTTGAAGGCGTTCAGCGGGTGGAATTACTCGCGCCAACAGCCGATATTGTTTTGCCGAGTTCAAAATCAGGCTATTGCACAAATATTAATATTGAGATTGTAACAAGTGATGATTACTAGTCACCTATTGCCAACTGGTTCAACAAAACTGGAGAAACGAGCCGCAGAAATTTTAAAAAGTGCGGTTGAAAATCCAGTCATTATTGCTGACTTGATCAACCCTGACAAATGCCCATCGGAGCTTCTTTCCTATTTGGCGTGGGCATTTTCGGTGGACAAGTGGGATGAAGATTGGAGCGAAGAAGTTAAACGCATTGCCATTAAACAATCTTTTTTCGTGCATAAACACAAAGGCACCATTGCCGCCGTAAAACGAGTGATCGAACCAATAGGCTATCTTGTCGAATTAAAAGAATGGTTCAATCAAAAACCGCAAGGCAAAGCCGGCACATTTAGTATTACCGTAGAAGTGCCGGAAACAGGACTGAATGAGCAAACTTACAACGAATTAGTGCGATTAATTAATGATGTAAAACCTGTTTCACGCCATTTATCACAGCTCGCCATCGCCATTTCTCCAACTGGCACAATGAACACATTTTTTGGGCAACAAACAGGCGAAATCATCAGCGTTTACCCTATTTAAGGATTTATATGACAGCACAATATTTCACAGTATTAACAGACTACGGCACACAAGCTTTTGCTAACGCCATCGCAACCAATCAACCAATTCAATTTTCAAGCTTTGCAGTGGGTGACGGTAACGGACAAGCCGTCACCCCAACGGCAGACCGCACAGCATTGGTGAAAGAGACACACCGTGGGAATGTCAGTGCCGTATCACTCGATCCACGCAACAACAAGCAAATCATCATTGAATTGACCATTCCGGAAGATGTGGGCGGGTTTTATATCCGAGAAATGGGCGTTTTCGATAGCACAAACAAATTAGTGGCGTATGCAAATACGCCTGAAAGTTTTAAGCCAACGCTTGAAAGCGGGAGCGGCAAGGTGCAAGTGTTGCGGATGATTTTAAAAGTCAGCAATTCCCAAGCCGTTACATTAAGCATCGATAATTCAGTGATTTTTGTTACACGTCAGCAATTTAATCCGAAAAAAATTACATCATCAACCACAAATGGCTTTGATGAAAGCGGACATACACACGAAATCGAAAAAGCCGATACAACAAAAGCAGGTATTGTGCAACTCACCGATGACACAGGGCTTGATAGTGACAAGTTGGGCTTGTCAGCAAGAGCCGGTAAAAAACTTGCACAGCTCATCAGCATGGTTCAACTCGCCCTTGGTAATTACATTCAAAATAACAAAAAATCAAATTCAGTAACCAGTAACAGCACTGACGATGTGGCAACGTCATCAGCCGTTAAAACAGCTTACGATAAAGGAGTTGAAGCAAAAACAACCGCAGATAATGCGAATAATAACGCAAATGGCCGAGTGTCTAAATATGGGGACATGATGACTGGGGCTTTTAACATTAAAAATGGGGAATACAGTCAAATTGATCAATTTAATAAATCTAATAGATTTTCAAGAATTGAAACGTCACCAGATACCAGACAACATTTTTACAAAATAAGTTATTGGGATGGCGCGTCAGAGTTACACTCAGCACTATTGCCAAAACGGGGTTTGTGGAAAATCTTAGCTTATGAAGATTGGGTCAATGATACGTATGTCCCACGCATAGGTGATACTTTAATTAAAGGCCGACCTATATTTGAGAATGATGGCGGCGGATTTATTACAATCAAAAGTAACAATGTAAATTGGGCTGCATTAGATTATAAGGTTTGGAATTCGAACATTCCTCAGGTTACAGCACAAGCCGAAGATCTTGGGAGTTATTCGGTTGCATTTAATGTGTTTACAACCCCGGAAGGCACAGATTACAACACGGATCGCCGCGAGAAAACAGTGCAAATACACCCAAACGGCCGAATTTGGAGTAAAGCGTATGGTTGGTTAGATGATAAATTCGCCACAGCAAATAACATATATCAAAAATCGAAATGGCGCAATTATTGGTTTGCGAATCATTATGCAGGGGCTCAAGTAGTCGATCAACCTGTCAGCGATGATGGGGGGATACGGATAACTTGGATGGGCGTGAAAGTATTAGATTTCAATCCACCTTACATCGACATATATTTGCCAATGGCTTATGGAGGATTTACAAAAGCCATTGCAGTAGATGACGGGGAAGGATGTTTTTCGTACGGCACTGAGATAATCGGCAACAATATTGTGCGAGTGTATTGCAAAAACCGAGGGAATATTGGGTTCTCGTTGCAAGTAATTGGCTGGGTATATTATTAAAGGAGTATTGATGCTTTACAACATAAAAACAAAAACATTTGCCCCAGACTACATTATTACAGAGGGGCAAAATCAAGAATGGTTTGAAGTTAATCAGGATGAAATTAATGAAATCTCCACAAGCATCACCAATGGCGGTGATGTGTGGGTGGCAAATGGAAAAATACACTGTTCAGGGAAAGCCCCAAGTGAATTTCACATTTTTGACAAAGAGAAAAAACAGTTTGTCATTTCAAAAGAAAAACAAGCCGAACTCTTAATCAAACAGCGGGCAGAAATTCGCGCACAAATCAACGCTAAACGCGATGAGTGCGTAAATGGCGGCGTGTTTGTGCCTGAAATCAATAAATGGGTTGATACTGATGATAAAGGGCGAAGCACGTTAGTTGAGATTAAGGCTGACTTTGACTTAAACGGCAAAAACAATACTTATACCTTGATTTGCGCAGATAACACCGCACAAGTTATCCATTTTGAAGAATTCAAAGCAGTATGGAACGCGGTGAAAACGCTTAAAGAAAAAATGTATGAAAACGCCTACATGCATAAAGTATTGCTTGAACAATCAGAAAATCCGACGAATTACAACTGGTCAACGGGGTGGAGTAAAACCTATCAGGAGCATTTGAATGAACAGCAAGCTTAAACAATACCTATATCACAACATCATTGCTATCGATCAGCTATTCAATGCCTTAACAGGTGGTGCGGCAGACGAAACATTATCAAGTCGCACCTATCGTGGGGCTATTTTAGCCGAGCAACCCAAAAAACGGTGGCGTGTACTCTATCGTTTTATTAATTGGCTGTTTAGAGATAAAAACCATTGTAAAACCGCATACGAAAGCGAAATAAACGGCAAACAGCGCGATTATCGGTTCAATCAAGGGAATGAAAAATGAATGAAATAATTTTTGATTGGATCCGTGGGGATGACGAATTTGAAACACTCATTTTCAATAATGATGACGACACCCCAATGGACTTTACAGGGAGTCAATTTGATTTGCATATTGTTCCAGAGCGAAGTCAATCAGAAACCATTAAGCTATCAACATCAAATGGCTTAACCGTTAAAGAAAACGAAATCACACTGCACGTGTCGCACGATCAAACAGAAAATGCAGATTGGTCGGTGGCAAGTTGGGATTTGCAACAAACTGACAAGAACGGATTAATTAGCACCCTTTGCGGTGGCAAAGTGCGGTTAAAACGGGATGTCACAAGGGGGTGAAATGTGTATAAAGACTAAGGCGAAAGCCAAACACAAAGTGACACTCAAGCCTAAACAACAACACAAAATCACCGTCCAAAAAGGATATGCCAATATCGGCGGCGATTTTGACACAAGAACATTACCAAACATCAACGAATTAATTATTCACTACAACATCGGAGCGCTTTAATGGCAAGACAAGACTTTAATCAAACCATCACAGAATTTGCAGAATTTGTCGGCATGAAAGATAAAGAGATTGCAAAGCTAATTGGCAATCTTCAAACACTAAGCACAACAGAAAAAACATCAATTGTCGGCGCAATTAATGAGCTGAAACAAACGCTTAATAGTTTATCAAGCAATGCCGCAGGCATTAATGATAGCGCGACAAATGAAACGTCAACATTGTCAGCGAAAAAGATTATTGAGTTAGTTAATCAAGCGAAAACCGAAGCGAAAAGCGAAATCTTGCATAAATCGCACTCGAAAATTTGACGGATTCTCGCGCAAACCGGCTCGAAATTTCGCCCTGCCTACTCCACGTATCCGATAAATTCGCCATCGAAAGTATGCCTAACATCGCCGCGAAAGTAAATTTTACCTCCATCTCCTAAGCGCAAATTTAGCATTTCGCCGCTTGCAGGTATCACGCGGATATCGGGAGCTAGCCCCATATTTTCGACGCCTGCGATGAAGCATGCTG
>ERZ651108.483-NODE-483-length-19387-cov-4.871250_pt1 | contig 19387 bp, 31 predicted proteins | sample MGYA00512173_ERZ651108 | MGnify/ENA metagenome assembly ERZ651108 | reverse complement strand
TAAAAAATGAATATTCCAAATAAAAATGTATATTTTTGCATAAAAGATTGCATATTTATTCATTACATGGCAAAGATTGAGAATATTTCAGGGTTTAATTTATCAAAAGGAGATGTTGTTTATACACAAGAGTATATTCAATCTTTGCGTGATTTAGACCGAAAATCTCCCGATAAACTCAAAATCATAGCGCAGAAGGGAGCGCAAGAAAGAATACTCTCCGTAGACGCTGATATTAAGATAATAGGAGGCTCGAGAGGCGGTCCCTTGTTGGTAGACACAAAGGTTGTAACGCCTTTCGGTTATAGAAGAATCGGGGATTTAAAGTCTGGAGACATTATTAGCGGGACCGATGGCGGAATGCAACGTGTTCTTTATAAAAAAGACCATGGGCTTCTCCCTGCGTATAAACTTAAATTCATCGATGGCTCGGAAGTTATTGCTTCTTATGACCATTTATGGAATGTAAGAAAGACTTGTTATATAAGCAAAAAGCGTAAACTTAACACTTTGTCTTTGCAAGATGATTTTAGAGTATGGACAACTCAAATGATTGTAGACCATCTCACGAAAGTGAAAAATGGAGAAATAAAAAACAGCCGTTTAGTCATTCCTTTATGTGAGCCTATTAAGTTTACAAGGAGCTGGGGGAATCGTCATTATAAGCCAACAACTAATCCATATATAATAGGAGCATTACTCGGAGACGGATGCATAACAGAGTGCGTAAAAAATGGAAGTTACGATGCTCTGTTCTCAAGTGCCGATAAAGAAATTGTTGAAGAATTTGAACGACTTGGGTATAACATGTCTAATTGGGCGCAAAAAGAGAATAATGCCGCCAAGGATTATCGTATAATTAACCCTGAATTACGTAAAGACCTTGAAGGTTTAAAGCTTTATGGGCATGATGCGTTCTCAAAATATGTCCCGAATATTTACAAATGGGGAACGGTTGACACGAGGTTGGCTATTGTGCAAGGTCTTATGGACACAGATGGTTCGATAGATAAAAGAGGACACTGTTCTTTTTCTTCTGTAAGTGAACAACTTGCCAAGGATATGAAATTTTTAATAAACAGTCTTGGCGGACTTGCCACCATTAGCAAACACAAAAACCATTATATCAAAGATGGAGAACGGATTGAAGCTGCGGATTACTATTGTGTATATATCCGCATAAACGAATCTCATAGATTGTTTAGACTTTCGCGAAAAAAAGAACTCTGTACAGATTATAACGGGGGAATAAGCTGTTTAGGTAGGCATATTGTCGATTTTGAGTATGTTGGAGAGAAAGAGTGTTGCTGCATTGCTGTAAACAATACAAACTCGCTCTTCATGGTAGAAGACTTTATAGTCACCCATAATAGTAAATCCTTCTCTGCCCTCATGGAAACACTCAAAGATATTCGTAACCCTGAACTTCATGCTCTGATACTACGAAAAGAAAAGAATGACCTCGATTCTCTTATTTCGGACTCTTATAAATTGTACTCTCAATTTGGAACTTACAACAAGTCACAGAATGATATGACGTGGAATTTCCAAAACGGAGGTTGGCTGAAATTCTCATATTACACCGGTGCATATCAAGACTTCAAGGATAGATTTCAAGGTCGTCAGTACTCTTACATCGCTATTGATGAAGGTACGCAAGTGGAATACAAGAAATTCAAATATCTACTCACAAATAATCGTAATGCAGCACATATCCGCAATAGGTTTTGGATAACGTGTAACCCAGACCCTGAAAGTTGGGTTCGTAAGTTTATTGATTGGTGGGTGGACGAAGATGGCTACATTATCCCAGAACGTGATTGCAAAATTAGGTTCTGTTTTATGGACGGAGATACGCCCGACCAAATCTATTGGGGTGATACTCGTCAAGAAGTCTATGAGCAATGCTCTTCTATTATTGATTCTCTTTGGAAGGACGAGTATGGTGAACTTGGTTATACAAAACTTGACATGTTCATCAAATCTGTGACATTCATTCGTGCAGATGTGTCAGAGAATATAAAGCTTATCAGCACTGACGCTTCATATATTGCCAACCTTGCCCAACAAGACGAGGAACAGCGTATGCGTGACCTCGAAGCAAACTGGAACTGGAAAGCGGCAGGCGATGATATGGTTAAAATTGAAGATTTGGAAGGTATCTTTGGTAATTCCATGCAACTTGACGATGAGGTGCATCGTGCATCTGCCGATATTGCCTTTACAGGTGGTGATAACTTTGTAATGTGGCATTGGGTAGGTAGACATACAAAAGACCTTGTGGTAATGCGTATAGATTCCAAGACAATTGTGTCTGTGGTCCAATCCAAGCTACGGGAATGGGGCGTTGAGGAATGTAATTTTACATACGATATGCAAGGGATAGGACAATATTTCAAGGGTTTTTTCCCTGACGCAGTCCCATTTAATAACCAAGCCGCCCCAGTGGCTCTTGATAGAAAGGAAGAGGAAGGTATCAAGTATTTATACAAAGACTTAAAATCGCAGTGTGCCTTTATGTTTTACACAGAAATAAAGGAAAGAACCATATCTATTGAGCCTGCATTACTCGAAAGAAAGTTCAGTGGTAATGGATTCAAAAACTTACCACTTAGGCAGATTCTAATGAAAGAAAGGAAGTCGCTTAGGAGGGATGAAATAGGTGCCGATAGAGGTTTTAAGTTACTACCAAAGAAGCTTGCAAAGAAATACGTTGGTCACTCACCTGACTTTTGGGAGAGTTGGTTTTACATAGAGATATTTAGGTTAACAAAAAAGAAACATAAAAAGGCTAAGGGATTATGGATGATTTAACAGTGAATTACAGAGAGGTGCTGACAAAGAAACCGTGGTGGCGAGTTACGCCAAAGGGGTATATGTCGCACAACATACAGGAAAGAAGGGACGATGCAGGTGACATAACTATGCCAGAGGACCACTTGTATAGAATTGTTATGACGCAAGCGGACTTCTTACGTGAATACTATCCATCGGCGCACGCTATCTTTGACGAAACAAAGTACCCGGACATTTACAAACAAGACCCAGATACAAAAAAGTGGTACAAGCAACCTATCACACGAACATCTTTTGCATTTCAACAGGTGATAGCAACAAAACATATCCTTCACCTCACAGGAAACGATGTTCAGTTTGAAATCGCTGACGGGGCGTTAGATAAAACTAAGGAGGAAGAATATCAAAAGAATCTTATCAAATTCAAGAAGTGTTGGTTGCTTTCCAACATGGAGATAAGAAACTTTGAAGCTATCCGCTCACTAATGATTACAGGCGATGCTGCCGTGGTAGGCTATTTTAATAATGGTAAGTTTGGTGCAAAGTCATTATCTTATCTGAATGGTGACACACTCTATCCCCATTTCGACTCTATTACAGGCGAACTTGAACTATTTGCACGTAAATACTACGACTATAACGATGACGGCATAGAAAAGATAGAATACGTTGAGGTGTGGGATGACGTAAACATCTATCGTTACAAGCGTGGCGTAAATGAAAGGGGTGTTTCTGCATTTCTTAAAAAGATATTTAACCTTGACGGATTTGAACTCATTACTAAAAAGCCACACGGATTCCCATTTCTCCCTGTTGCTTATGTACGCAATGAGGATGGACCATGTTGGCATGCCGTACAGAAGAATATTGAGGACTACGAGGAAGCGTTCTCTCACTTGTGCGAGAACAACAAGGCGTATGCGTTCCCTATCATGTACATGAAGGGTTCAGGTGATGATATTAGCGTTATCGGCGATAGCAATGGTGCTGCAAAACTCGTAACAATGGACGATAAAGACGCGGAAGCAGGTTTCCTCAACGGCACAGACGCTTCAAACGCTTTTGCAACACAGCTTGATAAGTCGTATGACCTCATCTATGAGTTGTCTTTCACAGTAAAGCCGCCAGAGTTGAAATCTGGAGATTTACCAGGTGTTGCATTGAAGTTGCTCTATTCTCCTGCATTGGAGATTGCAATGAACGATGCACAACTATTGCAGCCGTTCGTTGATATGCTTACAAAAATGGTTAAGTTTGGTGTTGGTTTTGAGGAAAATCAAACTGCGACATATTCAGAACTTCCCGTATTTGCTTATATAAAACCTTATTATCATCAGAACTCACAAGAATGGGTCACAAATATAGCTACCGCTGTCCAAAATGGGTTCTTGTCTAAAAAGACAGCGTCTGAAAAGTGTCCAGACTTACCTGTGAACGACGAATATGAAAGGATTATCGAAGAAATGAAAGAAAAACAGGAAAGGGATTTGTTATTTGAACTCGAAACCCAAGATAATCAAACTGAAAATGCGATAAAAGAACAAGAGGCAACAGCTAAAATAGATAGAGGCAAATCTGGCTCCGATATTAACACAGGGCATCAAGGAGGCTCTGGTAGAAAGAGAGGACGGCCCAACGAGTTTCATACAGATAAATGGGGAAACAGACCTAATGAAAACAACTGGAAGAAATTTTGATACAACAAAAAGGAGTAGGTAGACGCTCTACCTATTCCTTTTCATCTGTATACCTCCAAAAAAAACCACCAACAGTTCTATGTTGCATTTGACAGCAAGCTATAATATTTGAGGCTCTGCGCTTATCTCCTAATGCAAGCTCTGCGGCAGAAGCTAAACTTTCATACTTAGCAACCAAATTCATTTTACTATCATAGCACAAAACAGACCGTTTATGCGATTTTGCCTCATCATTAAGAAAACGCCATTTGTAACCATACGCATATGTGCTTTTACCTTTACAGCACTTAATGATATTTCCCCCTCCTCTCCTATTCCCATGCACATCCAAACTCGCATCAGTAGCACAGTCGTATTTCCTGATTTTATTCATTTGCATATCATAACACACGACAGGAGTCTGATTTGTTTTGGAAACGATGTATTCCCTTATAGAAAAAGAATCATTGTCATACCGCCAAACGTAGCCTTGGGATTGAACAACCTTATGCAGGCAACACCGAGCAATCATAGTGTAAGAAAATCCCGCTTTCTCTATTTCTGACTTTCCTACATAAGTATTAATTAATTTTCCATCAAGGTTATATTGACGTATTTCGTGCCACATTTCACGCCTATTCTCCTTTAGCTTTTTCACACGTCTTTGTTGGCATGTTCCATAATTCGAATTATATTTAGCTGTACACCATTCAAGATTATCAACGCAATTATTAGAAGGGTTCTCGTCTTTGTGATTGACGAATGGGAGACAAAATGGGTTATCAAGGAAGTTTTCTGCAACTAATCTATGTATTGCAACGTGGATTAATTTACCATCTATACATGCGCGATATGAAATATATCTATTCTTTCTTAATGACGTTTTAGCAATAGTCTCCTTTTTTGTTATTACGGTATTATTTCCGCACTTCCATGACCTTTTATGAGATTTCAATCTCCCGTAATTACTTATAGCATACAACCCTTTTAGGGATTTAACATCTTTCCACTCTTCACCAAACAAATTTTCTATTGACAACCATCTTGGCGAATTAAATTCTGGCAACTCAAACCCTCTTTCCTTACACATCTAATTTGAACAAAAGAAACCGCACTACGTGTTGTTCAAGCCAAATGCAAGCTCCGAGACATTTCTGTTACTCGACACGGTGCGGTATATCTCTATATTAAATTTCCGTTAGCGATATAACCCCTAAAAGGTTAATCGTTTGCATCTTATATGAACATTACAAATGTACAAAATTATTTTGTACTACACAAAATATGTATTATATTTGTAATGTTATAAAATATTAATCTATGAGCGAGATAATTTTCACACAGACATTTCAACGTAAGGCGGCAGGGTACGGGCTTAAAGATGCTCGTTACCTCTGCTATGCCGCCATGAGAGCCGCAGGTATTGGTATCAACGACGCATGGAATTTGACGTTTCAGAACGCTGGTTTAACATGGGATAAAAACCGACTGAAGGCAGAACAACAGAAACTCGAAAGTCTTGACGGAGTACAAAAGTTCATCGAGGAAATTAAGAAAGAAAACGAAGGGAAGAGCGACGCTTCCGAAATTTCCACAGACGAACTTGCGAAGGCGACATCAAAGGAAGCTATATTGTCTGATTTACTCAAAGCACGTAAGTTAGTAAAACAGAACTCAAAGGAATGGCTCGATATGACTGCAAAGATTGCCGATTACGCACGTATCAAACAGGATGAAATCAAAGAAGAAGATACAACTATCCACTATTACCTCCCCGTCAATTATCCAAAGACGTGTAAGGATTGCTTGATTTGGCAAAATGGTAAAGCAATGAATCAGAAGAAATAAAAAAAGGGAACAAAAAATGTTCCCTCTTTTTATGTCTAACAAAAAGTATTTATTAATCTATACTTCAATGGAATTTAACTATACCAAATATCATTATTAATCCTATGAGGACCTTGCAGACGATATACATAATCAAACATCCTTCCAAAAGCATCACACAATGCTTGATGTGACCTTTCAACCGAAGGCTTTTCCTGCTTTTTGGATTTAAACAAATCAGCTATTCGTTTCATAATAAAATTATTAAATCATTATTTGTCTTATTTGTATAATATACAGTAAAACATGATACCCCATAACTGGTTTTGAACCAGTACCCTGAATTAGGGTGATGGTTTTGTATTAGATTCGTTTGAAATCACTCCCAGCAAGTTCCTCGCTGATATGGTTTATCAGCTTGTCATTCAGCATGATGTCGATTTCACCGAACTTATTTAAGGCCCTTTCGCAATCATCCTCTGACGGGTCCATATCGTGAAGGAAATCAGTAACCTTATTACAGACATCGTCTAATTGCTTCTTTAGTTCTATTATTTCTTGAGTCACTCCGCTTATCTCTATCGTTTTCATACAGCTACCTCCTTTCCTGTTTTCTTTGAAAAGAGATTGATGAAGTACACCTGTCCCTTCCCATTTACCTTTGTTGTAATCGTAGTGCGCATTACTCCATTGTCGCCACTTCGCACGCCTTTCTTCAATTCAAACAGATGCGCCCAACGCTGGTTTGGTATGTTGTACCGCTCACCATGACTGCCAAGATAACCATTTTCTCTTAACCACTTGAATAATCGTTTCTCTCCGATGTCATAACCATTCTGTTTGATTAACTTTGCAAGTTCTCCCACAAGGCAAGAGGAATCCGAGCCCTTTACAGCGTTCGTGAACGTTACAGACGGCTGTGCTTCTTCTATCGCCTTAGTCTTGGCTGCATTCTCTGCTTCTAACCGTGCCTTTTCCGCGCGTGCTTCCTTAAGCCGCGTGGCAAGCTTGATGACCAAGTCTGGATTATCCGCCATTTCATCAAGTGTTGGTTGCGTGGCGGTCATGCCATAGGTAAGCAACTCCTCGATGCGGTCATCGACCCAAATGGCGAAGTCTGGCGATAGCTTCTGCGCTACACGCAAGGCAATCTTACGGTGCGCCCATGTGCCTTGCGAGCCATCTCCACCATTCTTAACTTGCAGTAAATCAGCCAGACTACAAATTTGTAGTCTGCTCAATGTCTGCAAATAATCAGTCATTTCCTTACTATTCATAATATTGGTAAGGTTCTTGCTTGGAAACCCTTTCGCCATATCGGTAAGGCAGACAAACACTGTTCCATTAACTTTCTTCATTCTCACGTTGGAACTTCCGTAAGAAAAGGTCTTGCTCAACCCCATTTCACACGGGGCATTGAAATTTTGCGTTTCGTCCATTTTACGTAGATTTTTAGACGATTGAACATTGTCGGGTTGATACACGAAAAAGCGTACCGCTACCCTTTGTCTAATGCTTCTACGTGAACAGCACGACTACATCATTACAATGCAGTCAAGGGGCGATACGCCAGTATCGTTGTTCCTCGAAAGTAGACGAGCAAAAAAAATGCCCCTCCATGTAAGTGGAAGAGCCGTAGCATCGTCCACGTAGAATTATTAGACAATGCAAAGATACGGCAAAACCGCATACTTGCAAATGTCAATCGTGTTAAATAATTATAATTCCTTTAGTTTGGTATCAAATCTTTTTCCCATGTCGTTAAGAAGTTTAACAACATCGCCAATACCCTCATTGTCGAGATAGATATATCTATTTGGTAAATCCTTTGACTTGGCAGAAACAACAATCGTGCTGTCTTTGTGTTCTTTAATATATGCGAGTAAGTTTTCTATATTAGACTTCATCTTTAATAAATGAAATACTTCCTCTAAATTTTTAATTTCCATAGTCTATTTCTTTTAGTTTTCAGATTAAATGATTGGGTCTTTCAATTGGGGTTTATCATTCTCATTGAACACATATTCCACAATACATTTGCATGAGGTGTGATACATAGGGGCGGGGTCCGTTAGCTTATGTAACCAACCAACATGCTCGTCACATATATTACATGGAATGGACGATGCTCTATGAACATAAAAACCTACCGCCCCATTATTCTCACCATATTCCTTCTCTGTTTGCGTCCATGCAAGTCCTATTGTGTTTCGCACATTTCGTATAATATTCTCATACGATGCAGTATAAACACCCTTTCCTCGGTGCGGAATTCCCACAGCTTTGTTTTCTGCCTTTGCCGCTTTTGACATTAACGAGCGAGTATATGGGTCTTTGTACGAACTGCGCACGGCATTGATTATTTTCCTTTCGTCATAGCGCAGAGAAACACCTGCTTTGACTAATTTTACTATATCCTCCGCAAAGTCGCTTAGATAATCGCTATTGCGCTGCATGTACGTCTTACCAAACACCTCTTGTTTTAGGTAGTTACCTACGAGTTCTTTGGTGTCAATCTTCAAGACTCTACCACCTGCCTGCGAATAGGCCTCGACATACTTTTCAATAGCTTTCTCTGCATTGGCAGCAATCTGACGTGCTTCCTTTTCATATTGAGCAACGTCCGACATTGTCTTGCTTTGGTAGTAAGGTCTGTATTTCCTCGCTGCCTTAACAATATTCTCTGCCGTCTTCCAAAGGATACTTGTCACATGGTCGGCAGCATTAATCTGCGCTTGTGTCCGCTTGCTTGCGAACAATAGGCTACGTTGCTTTTCACTTAGTACCATACGCTAACCCTTTCGTATATGATTCCCTTTTTTGCTTAAATGAACTTGTATCGGCCCAACCACATGACTTTATTTCAGGACAGAACCCACGATATACACAAGACGGAACGCAGTATTTAGCCAAAATAGGCTCAATATCTGATAATTTCCCAATAACCTCGTTCCATATAAACCTTGTTTCCTTGGAAGCTTTGTTGCATCGTCTTACCTTTGAGATATTGATAAGTTCTTGCGCATTTAGAGATAGTATCAAGTTTACAGGTTCTCCTTGTTTCATGTCATCTCTATTAACTCCAGACTTTGTAATATCAGGTCTACTTGTTGACACGTATGGCTGTGCGTGGACGTGGCGAACAAAGTGACCCATTACCCAATAAGGTATATCGTACATACAAACTTCAAATCTAAGTTCCCTTAATGGACTATGCTCGGCACGAATTATTCGTTCCTTGAACTTATCGCTTGGTTCGTGGTCGATAGGGGAGAGTCGTTGTGTGAAACGTGCTGCATTAGCAACATCTATCCACGATGATTTTCCTACAACTTCTATCTTCATTTCTCGCCTCCTTTCATTGCGGCCTTCTTTTTTGCCGCTTTAGCCGCTTTTCTTTCAGCACGCAACTTCATTTGTTCTGCATTAATGCGCCTGTTTTCCTCTTTTTGCCTCTCACGCATTAACGTTTTCTGCTCTTTCATCATTGATTTAACGATTGTGTTTTGCAATTTCTCCAAAATAAATTTTAGAGATTCATCATCGCGAATAAATACAGGATAACACTTTCCCTTATGTGTTTCGTAAAAGCGTTTTCTATCTTCTCCATCAATTTTGATAGCTACCCTTGTATCTGGCAGAAATACATCACTATGACCAAACCATACGTTCTTGTGTTGCCGATATTTGACATTGTTTTCTTCCAAGAACTCAATCACCTTTTTTAGTTTCGTTTCATTTTTCATTGTACATTTAAGTATTTGTTAATTTCTTTTTTATTCTCTTTGAAAAACATATTGAATATTATTTCAACGTCCTCTGCTTTTACAACTTCGTTTTTCATCCATGTTACTTTCCAAAACACCCAATGCTTTTTGTCAAGTTTGAGTGTTATATGAACGAAGTGCATTGACGTTGCCACCTCCATAAGACTTATAGGGTAACCGCAAACGTCACCATCGTATTTTGCGTATGTTCTTACGCCTTGTTCCTCATCTATCAGGCGAAAGCCGAGTTTCGTCAAAAGCCAGTTCTCAAAGTATATGCGCCTCATAACTATGCGTTAAGCAACAACTTAAAAGTTTCCTTACCCTTTGGCGTTACAAGGGTCTGCACGCCTGCCCAGCCATTGCTGTCGCTTTTCGTGTCCTTGACTACGAATAAATCATTGTCGTAATCAGCATGAGGACGTAGTTTGCCTGCTTTGTTGCGATATACATACTTGTTTTCAATCAAATAGGCTATGAATTTCTTTTGTTTAACTCCAATCTCTTTTGCAGCATCACGAAAGCATACATTAAGACCTCTATCAATGAGGGCATCAAAATAACCCACCTTTGGTGAATCCAACCTAATTTTGTTTTCAAGTTGCTTAATTCTTTCGTTCCGTTTCTCAATAGTTGAGGTTGCAACAAGTAAGGCTTTAGCCATAATCTCTTCATCAGTCATATCATCAGACGTTGCGATATAACCTCCTGTCTTACGTATTGACGGCAAAACTTCGTGTGTAACCCATTTTCTAAAAGGTTTTGCTTTCGGACTATCACTTCTTACAACAACATCGTACATACCACCCTCGGTTACAAACGTTGTAGCTTGTAATCTTCCAAGATTATCGGTGACGTCCACCAAGCGGACATCATCACAATCAACCCTCTCTTTCACATTTCTTGGATTTGAAATGTCGATAGCATTACAAATATCATTCAAACAAAAAATAGGCTCACCATCAATATTCTCAACTCGAATTTGACCGAACTGTTCATTTTTAAATACTTTTACTTCATTTTCCTCCATATATTTTAAATTTCTTAGTTCAAAAAAAATGAGGTCGCAAGCAGCCACCCACTGCCTACGACCTCTATGTAAAGTTATACCTATCGAGTTCTTTCACTTCATGCAAGTCGGGTGGGACTTTCTACTTGCAAAGATAGATTGTTTTATAATGCTACACAAATTATAAACGTTAATACTACTTAAATTATGAATCTTTTTCGCTTAATACTTCACTTTTTATGTATTATTCATTATCTTTGCAACTACAAATGATAACCCTATCAGCTATACAGCAAGGCAATTTATTCACTCATAATATAAAGGCGTCCGGAGAAACATTAGATAGGGGTGTTTCTCTGGTGTAAGTCCTACCATTTGCGTATGCACAAGACGTTAAACATACCGACAGCATTATTACAACAACATCGGTTCGAAAAACAAGATGTTGAAATGATTGCTGTGGCCATGATTATAAAGTCTTTGCATGAAAATTCTACATTATACTTAGATAACCTAAGCATACAGGATTTTGGAAAATTAATCTGTGTTTCATACTACAAAGCAAAGAAACTTCTTGAAGCCGCAAAACAAAGCAATTTCTTTATCTTTAATGAAAAGAAAAACAGTTTGTATGCAAAGCCCTTCAAGAGTAAAGTTATCATAACACGTGGAAAGCATGGGCAATATCAATCAGCAGAAGATTTCGTTCGCAAGATTGATATACAAGCTGAACACACGGCTTATGTAGACGGAAAAGAGAAGATAATAAGCGTATCGCTTCGCAAAGTGGTTGTTATCTTGCGAAGGACATTGCTTGAAAACGTAATCGGTGCAGAGGAAAGGGAACGAGTTAAATCGAGAAAAGCCGTTTCGTGCAACCCTAACACTAAACCGATACCTATGCGTAGTTTAGCAAAGTCTTTCGGAATGAGTAAATCATCTGCAAGCAGATATATCAAAGGGATGGTAGATGACAAAGAAGTAAGCAAGAGTGAAATGGTAGCTGAATGTGTCATACCAAACCTTAATGATACAACCACACAAGAATATCTAAACAGACCTTATCACAGACGCTTTATTGCGTGGTGTAATCCAAAGACAGGACATTGGTCTGGTTGGACAAACTTAGGATGCAGATACGCCATAACAAATAGCAAAGTGAAGGATAGTTTTCAACACGTCATCTATAATCATAAAAAAAGATTATCAAGTGTTGTTAACAATAATAATCCTCTCGCTTATCTTGATAATTTTAATGCTTAAATCTATGATAAATATTATTTTAGATTTTGGGACGTTATTAATTAATCGAGTTAATGCTATACATGCCTTATGTAAATATATAACGTGTGTATGCGCGCGAGAAAGCGTACGTGGATGTTGTTTTAATCACACACGTGTAAAAACTATAAGTAAAACCCTTTATAAACTTACAATTTTCACTAAAAGTTTGGTGTGCAATATGGAAAAACCGCAAAGATTTTGTTTGTAAACAGAAAAATAACTATATTTGCAACATGTATTTGAAGGTTATGTCTGCGGATAAAAACTAAATTTGTCATAATAGTTTAATTCGGACATAATTCTTTATTTTAATTGGTTAATAATGAGGGTTGTTCGGGAGAATTGCCCTCTTTTTGTGTTTAATTATTCTTAGCTTTACCTTTCTCCTCAATCATGCCGAGAATTTTCTCCAACTCATATGCAATTGAACTATCATGAAAAGTTGGTGTAATTGCAGGAATCTCACCCGTTTCCAAAGCTTGCTCAATAACGAAAAGTGCATCTTGCAATTTTACATAGTCTTGCAACTCGTCAATTACTCTATTCATTGCGTCCATTTTCCACCTCCTTTGACATGTTTATTAATGTCGCCTTGTGTTTCTCATGTTTAAGGACTTCGTCTACTGCTTCTTCACTCTCCTTGACTTCCTCCTCTGTCGGTTCGCCTTTCTTTGCCATGCGGTCAAAATACTTGTGCATGAGTTTCTGCTTCTCTGCCATATACTCCATATCACCAACGACAGATGTATCGGCAAACATGCAGGTGAGTATCATCGTGAGATTATCAAGTGCAGTCCCGTAGAACTCTCCATTTTCGTTTACTGGCATCTCGTCAATTGCTTGAAAGAACGACATCCCAAACACCCATTCAACGCTCCATGAGCCGCTAATGGTTGATGCTTTGATAAACTGTATGCCGTTTCGTTCTAAACGTTTCTGAACATCACGTGGGATATTCATTGCATCACGTAGTTGAAGCGTCTGCTTCTTTGTCAGTGTACGTGTAAACTTTTTGATGATAAAATTACCTGCATGGTAAATTTTACCCAATTCTAATCCTTTTTGTTCCATTGCTTAAACGTTATCAATGATTTTGTTTGTTTCCTGCTTATTGGCAAGTTCTTGGTGCTTTTGTAAGTACCAAATAGCCTTGTTAATATCTTCTACTTCTTTACCCTTTAATTCGGCTCTCACCAAATATTTGAACGCATTGAGTTTGCAGAAGGCTTTTGTTTCGTCAACACCAAACACATCCTCCATAATATCAATACACTCCAACTTGCCGTGATTGTAGTGTGAAGGGTGATTTACGTTCTCTACTGCCATAATCAACCCTCCAAGTTTGCGCTAATCTCTCCCTTTTTGTCTGCAACATAGAGAGCATGAGCGATTAATAATGCGTCTGCATTCCATAGCGTTACCCTTTGCTCTGGGAATAACTGCTCGGCAACGAATTTCAGACGATTCTTATATGCGGTCTTTGTTTCGTCCTTTTTCTTTGACTTTATACCAAGACCACGCATCCACGTGTTTGGTAAAACCTCAATAGTCTTCACCTTTGCTGCCAATAATGCCATTTGAAGCCAACCGAATCCTTGTCCGAACTTGAACATACTTGCTGCACCATCACCGGGACGTGCGTGTACCTTTTCCAAATAACACACAACATCATCATCGGTGTATTGCTGAAAGAACTGCAAAATACCACCCATTGTTTCTGGCATCTTTACAACCTGCAACGCCCTGCCGTTTTCGTCAAGCGATACCAAACCTCCTGCACGTCCAGGGTCAATTCCAATAAATACCTTTGACATATCACTCTCCTCCTTTCTTTCCTTCTTTTTCCAACTGCTTTCCTACGATGATTGCAGCCATAGCCAACGAAAGACCTTTTTTCTGTTCGTCGGGTAATCCTATATCTGAAAGGCTGATACTAAAAGAATCTTTCTTCATTATTGCACCCATAGTGTCGTCACTCAAAGGAAGTTCGCTAAATGTCGATATAGCATAAAACAAACCTTTATCGACTTCTACCTCTATATTACACTTAATCTTATCCATAAAACCTACTTTTTACGTGGTCTGCCTGCCTTTTTCTTCGGCTTCTCACTCTGTTTAACAATCTCCTTTGCACCTGTATGACCAAAGCCACCATCGCCACGCTCCGTTTCATCAAGGGTATCAACTTGCTTGAACTCTGTTTCAGGAACTTCGACAAACTGCATCTGTGCAATGCGTGTTCCCTTTGCGATGAACGTGTGTGACACTAATTCATCGTGAACGTCAATGATAACACCGACAATACCAGTGTAATCGCTATCTATTGTGCCGAGCAATACGTCTGCATCAAGACGTTTTTTGTATAACTCGCACAACTGCTCGTACATCACTTCGATACCCTTTGATGAAAAGCCACTTCTTGACTTTACAATGGCTGCTATATTTTTTGGCAACTGCATTCGGAAACCAAGAGGCAATATCTGCCTACCACGCCTCAATTTGAAATCCTCTGGGACATAAAGGTCATAGCAAGCAGCACCTTCGGTTGCTTTCTTCGGCGTAACACCGCCTTCAAGCACAATCTTTACTTCTTGCATCCCAATACCCTTTCTTCAAAGTCCTTACCTGCAACGAACTTCAACACCTTTTTTGCAGGCACGTCAATCGTTGTCTTGTTTGTGAAATCGTACGCCTTCTTCGGCTTGCGCTCAATAACCTTTAGCCTAAAGCTATCACGAAGATTGATTTCCTTGCCACATGAAAGCACATCCGCCATCACGTCAATGAAATCGTCAATGAACTGCTTTGAGCGTGTTATCGTTTCTCCACTCTTCTCTGACAGATATACTGCCAACTCTTCTTTTGTTACTGCCATAATTATCTTGTTGTTTAATTTATTTTATTACTCACACGCTGGCATTGCCATTTCTGCCTCTGCTTCTGCTTCATCATATCTCCTTTCATTGCCACTCCCAACTTTACTTGTTGGTAATGAAAAGGCATTGAGATCCCGGTTTGCTTTACTAACCTCAAATTCAAGGCTCGTTATACGTTTTTGCAAATTAAGAATCTCCTTTTGCATTTCCAGAATAGTGTCATAATTATTACTACCATTAGTGTATGGCACTAAATCTCTCTCGAAAAATGGTCTTTCGTTTTCGTTATCATCGCAGATGATGTAAGAATTTTCCTTTCCGTCAAAGAACCGATAGTTGATTTTGCAAGGATATTTTGGTAAATCCTTGTTTATTTCCAATATCGTGCCTGCAACTTTTACGTATTGACCTACTTCAAACTTAAATTCTCGTTCCATACTTATTTAGTTTTTATTTATAAATCTCTTTCTGTAAAACTTTCCAACAACAATTAGCAACCCACCCAACCATATAAGCTGCATGCTCATCGTGCGTCAGACTGTATTCTATTCCCAACTCATTAAAAATGGCATTTGTAGCATGCAGACTTTCGTGGGCTATATTCTCAACCAACTTGCTGCCACCAATATTTTTATATTCATTGAATACGATTAGAACGCCGAGCATACCGGAACATTTACGCCTTATCCCCGGATAGGTCGTAGCATAGGCTCTTTCCTCTTCCTTAAACTCGTAATCTCCGTTGGTAGCGAATTTGTCCTTCACCTCATCCCAACTTGTAGCAACCCACAATTTGCGAGGGTATATGTCGTTCTTAAACTCTTGGAGCATATTTATCGTTTGATAATCCTAAACACCTTGCCATGATGTTTTTCCAATTCCTTCATATACTCAAAGGCTACTTGTGGGTGGCTTGACGCAAAAACATCACGGAAATTGAACAAGTCTGCTGTTTGAACTATATACATAGCTTATTCCTTGTAATCTGTTATACTCATAAAAATACAACCATTGTCCATGCGAACTTTCCACTTAACATGAGGATGTTCTAATTTTAAGCGGTTTATAATCTTTTCGGTCAGCATATCATCTGACGAATAAGTTACATAATGGTCATATATTTGAATCTCTTTTCCGACATTCTGAAATAATTCTTGTATAAAGGCATCGCAAAGGCGAGTTGTCCTGCCAGTGCGTCTGTACTTATCTTGCTGTAAGTCTTGGGGTGCAAAACCTCCTTTTATGGCAGTCATAATTATTTTCCTTTCTTTTTTTTAAGTTCGTTATAACGTTTCTCGCTCACAAGGAACACGCCCCTTCCGTTAAATCGTAGGGCATAGTATCTCGCTTTACCTATATGATAGCGAATAGAAATCGAATCTTCGTATAGCTTCACGTAATCATCGATACTATAAACTGTCATACGTCCTTCATACAAACGGCACTCAGCACGACCGCTCCACGATTCAAAGAAGTTATACAAATCAATCTCATCTGGAAGTTTAATTCTTGAAGCAGCATTATGCATGTCACGTTCAATCTTACCAGTGAAATTTGTAAAGTCACGAAGTATATCCAAAAAATCACTCATTCTTGTTATCTGTTTTGAAGTTTCTTAATTTCTGTATAGCATTTTGCTGCCATACTCTGCAACTCGGAATCATTTACCTTCCCCAATACAGAAGGGGATATACTTGAATCCATCAAGAGAAGATAAATATTCGTGATAACGTCCTTTGAAATAGTAAGGTCATTCTGTAACTGACACATCTTCTCTGCTGTAGCGTCTGAATATGGCTTCTTTAACTCGGCAAGGAGCTTATCAAAGCTATCCTTGATAATCTTGAAACGCTTACCACCAGTCATAACAACCTCGTATGACTTCTCGGATAATATCTCAACATTGTCAAGATTAATCATTTGCTTTCCGTATGTGCGGTCCTGAACCTCAAGAAATCTATTCATCATCTTCGTTGTCCTCTTCTGGATTATATATATCAAACGTAAAGTCAATATGAAACCCCTCGTGCATTTTTCCGTCATTTATCATAAACTCGCCATTACAACACGTTGCTCCAATGCTCACGTTATCATATCCCGTTTTATTAACAAAGTCCTTGACGGCTTCACCAATGCGTTTGAGCATCTTCATCTTCTCAATCTTCAAGTCCGTTTCATTTATCATATAAAAAACCATTATTTAATTGAACCATTTGACGATTGTATCGCCATGAAAACCTTTCCCATAATTAGTCATTATCCTTAATGAATGATTCATTGTCATCATCCGCTTCACCCTCGATTTCCTGAATATCCGTAACAAATACAGGCTGTTTCAACCTGTCAAGTGTGATTCCATACACCTCATAATAAACACCACTTCCAGTGCGCTTCTTAAAGAAATTAAGTTTATCGCGCATATCACGACCAAAACGATTTGATGTCGGGATAAGCGTTTCATCAACATCATTATCCTTACAGAAATGAACAAACGCTGCATAAAGGTCATTGCCCAAGATATGAACGGGAACCTCATTCGGTGCTTCCTTATCGCAACGGATATTATATGTTTTAACCCACGCAATGATAGGGGAACGTGTGATAAGGGTTTTGAGCATCGCCATTCGACTTCCCTCGGCATCGGGGAAACGGAATTTACGGCGGAACAACTCCTTCGTTCCACGCATCACCCAATTGAAAATGCCAGGCAATTCATTTTGAATGATTTTTGCCGATAAGTTCGGGTCACGCTTTGATAACGGCACCGTTATATCAAACGGAATAATCTGCAATCGCCTTACCATCCCATTTGAATCGTCATCAATATTCGGAAGAGCATTCATATTGAATATCAAATACGGCACCTCATCGCACATTTCAATGTTTCGACCAATACCACGAACGGGAACAGGCTCACCGGATACAATCTGCTTAAACAAATTCTGCTCGCTTTTGCTTCCACCAAATTTCCTCGGATTGCTATCACTTGACCAATTGAACGTCATTCCACGAATTGGCAAACGTCCACGAAGTCCCTCATCGCCACCTGCGGTTAATGTTGAATAGTCAAGTTTACTTATCTTCGCATCACCGAATAACGCGCGCATGACATCAAAGATAACACTCTTACCATTCGCTCCGCCACCAATCAATAGCAGACACAACTCAACCTTCCCTGCATTATGACGCCAGCTTTCAGAAAACGCCACATTGCGTTGCGTCAAACCTAAGCCCAAAAACATCTGCAATATCGTTCGTGATGTTTTATCAGGCAACACCTCACGCAGAAAGAACTGCCATCGGTCGCATTTCGCATTCTCATCATAACGATACGGACGATAATATGTTATCGGCAAAATAGGAGAAAACGGAATAAACGATGTACTCTTCGGATTGCTTAAATCCAATACGCCATTTTCAAAACCAATCAAATCCAAACGAGGAACAAATGAATTACGAAACGCAACCGTGCGCATGAAACCCTCACGGCGAACAATCGGCTTATGCATCATCGGGGCTAAACATAAATCACGAAGCAATGTTTCATACGCCATCTCAACAACCTCCGTTGATACAATGTCGTATATCTTGCCATTATAGAAATAGTAATTCCCATTATAATAACGTAAACCACAATCACGAGCAAACATCTCCATCGATTGGTCAAAACGTGATTTGTTGTCATTATACGATGGACTATTCGTATAACCCCAATTTCCACGCAATGAACCAAACGCATATTTGGGATTTTTTGATTGCTCCAATAATGAAGCATAAATGATGTCTAATTTGTCTCCGTCTGTCATAAAATATAGCCTTTTATACACTCATTGTGTACGTTTTCGAGTTTTTGTGTATATTTGTGTAGGATTTTTTAAGCCTATATACACTACCATTACTCGTTGATTACAAGGATGCAATGACACGTTTTTAAGCGAATTTCTGCCACTTGACCCACCTTAAATCAAAACAACCAAAGTTACGTAATGCAAATATAAGAATAAATATACATATACTACACAATATATGTAGTAATAAGTGAATAATAAAGATTATTTAACACTTAACAATGTAGAATAAATATACATTTTGTAGTTTATGTAAAATTTTGACATTTTTGGGTTTTAACAATAGAAAACACTTGAAACGAAA
>ERZ651108.482-NODE-482-length-19399-cov-4.755738_pt1 | contig 19399 bp, 9 predicted proteins | sample MGYA00512173_ERZ651108 | MGnify/ENA metagenome assembly ERZ651108 | reverse complement strand
GCGCCCGCTAGGCGCAGGGGTTTAGCCGGGGTTTACCTGCAGGGAACGCAGGCGGTTAACCGCCGCCCCCACATCCACCAGGCGCGGACGCACCAAAAACGCGGGGTGAGCCTCACCCAGGGCATCCAGTCCGACGTCGTCGAGCCGCTTAGCCACCTGCGCAAGTGCCTGCGACAGCGAAGTGCGCCCATCAAAATGACGCTCCAACAGCGCGCGCAGAGCCCATGCGACCGCCAACGCCTGACCCTCATCCACCAGGCCCGAAACGTCAGCCACATCCACCTCATGGCGGTCCAACACCAGGCGCTGCGTCCCCAAAGCGCGCGTACGGCTAGGGCCGCGACGCTTAGCCTCAGGTCTCTGGGGCAGGCGCTGGGCGGGCAGCGGGAAATCAGGCAGGCTCGTGTCCATCCGAGGCTGACTGTCGCACACCTGGCGGGCCTGCGCAGTGGCGTCAACCAGGCGGTAACTGTCCATGATCAGCACCTGATCGGCCACATCCAAATAATCACCACTGCCGCCCATCACAATCAGGGTGGAAATGCCGCGCTCGCGGTGCAGGGCGCGGATGCGATCCACCAGCGGGGTGATAGGCTCACGCTCCGAACTGACTAGGGCACGCATACGTTGATCGCGAATCAGCAGGTTAGTGGCGCAAGTGTCCTCATCCAGCAGCAGGGCGGCCTGGGCGGGCTGTCCCCACAGCTCCAGGGATTCCATGATCGACGCCGCCTGCGAAGTAGAGCCCGACGCATTGGCGGTGGTGAACTGGGCTGGGTCTGCGTCACGCCCAGGCAGGTGGGAAATGAAAGGCCGCAGGTCGACGCCGGTAACCGCACGCCCGTCGGCGGCGCGCACCGCCATTGCCTCGGGCACGGTAGCCACCAGTTCACGCCCATCACCGGGGATATGCGGGTAAATACCCCGGGCAATGGCGTTTAGCAGAGTCGATTTGCCGTGATAGCCACCGCCGGCAATAACGGTTACACCAGCTGGGATAGCTGTGCCACGCACCGCCCCGGCGTGAGGCAGCTGCACGGTTTGAGCTAAAGTCTCCGGCGCGGTCAGTGGGACGCCGCCCTCCAATGGCAGCTGCGAAACCCCTGAGCGGCGAGCTAAATTGGCGCCGTCGGCCAAAAAAGCCACCCAGCCGCGCTCCACCAAAATCTTTTGCAGGGCCGCGTGATCCTCGGCCACCTGGCAGTGTTTCCAGGCTTCTGCGCCCAACTCGCTTTCGCGCAGGTCCAGGCCGGCGACGGCGCGGGCTAAATCCAAGTTGAGGTTGCGGGCGGCCTGGCGACCAGCGATTTCGCGCCCGAACGCGGGCAGTGACCAGCGCAGACGCAGCTCCAGGTAGGGGCCGGGGGCATTAAAGGCCGGGGTGGAGAAGTCGTCTTGCCAGGTCTCATGCAGGTTGACGCTGGAGCGCTCCAGAATTTCCTGCCCGGCCGGGGCAATCGAGATGGCCTGGCCTTTAAGCAGTTCGCGCAGGGTGCGGGCCAGGTAGTCGCGCAGGGCGATGACGCGGGTGGACGAGGCGGTTAGGTGCGCGGCGGCGCCGGTTAGGGGCTCGTTGGCTTCAGTCAGGGGCTCGTTGACGCCGGTCAGGCGTGGGGTAAACCCGGTTAGGCGTGCGTCGGCGCCTGTCAGAGCCAGGGGTAGTACCACGCGGATGGCTGTGGGCGGAGCGTAAGGGTCTGGCTGGATGCGGTCAATGTAGAGCACCCACCCCAGCGGGGAGCGGTAGCGGCCAACGATGGCCTTGTATGCGGCGTAGGAGCGGCCGTCAATTGCGTGCAGGTGGCTGGTGAGCTCATTGAGGGTTGATTCGCGCGGTTCATCATTGAATCGGCGCTGACCTGAGCCTCGGGATGAACCAGAATAGTTGCCTGAGCTGCGGGATGAACCGGAGGAGGGGTGGCCCTGATCGGAGGAGTGTCCTGAACCGGAGGAGTGGCGGCTCTGGCGGTCTGAGCTGTAGGAAGAGTTGCTCTGGCGGCCTGAATAACCGGAACTGTCGGAGCGGTGGGAGTGGTTTTGGGAGCCTCGGTAAGAGTCGCGTGCAGCCATGCAGGCATTATTTCACGTGAAACATTTTGTCTCTGGAGCACACCCTGAGGGTGGCTGGTTGGCACAAACACATGGAAATCAGTCTGCAATTACATGTGGTCCCACAAATACACCCAAAATCGTCCCCTCCCTATGATTTTTTCATGGGGTTTTATAGGGAACGGATGAAATGTCAGTATTTGTGACCTACCCGCGTGCGGGTGATAGTCGTGGAGGCCGTAGGTCGCACCACCGCTGAAATGCGACCCTGCCCGCGTGCGGATGATGGCAATTTGGCCAGCGATCAGGGGAGTGGGGCTACGCCAGCAGGGTGGCGTCAGCAGAATCAGGAGGTGCCGACAGCGATCGGGGGAGTGGGGAGTGGGAAGCGGGGCGCCGTCGTCGGCACTAGCGGAGGCGACGACAGCAGCAGTAAAGACGATGCCAGCAAAGGCGGGGGCGCCGTCGTCGAACCTAGAAGTAAAATTCCTCAACAGCCGGGCAGTCAGGCCAACCAGGCAGTCAAGCCAGCCAGACCAGCCAGGAAATCTGGGCCTGTTGGGACACTTAGGAAATCTGGGCCAGCCGGGCCAGCCGGGCGAAGCGCCATGCCGCGCCAGCCGGGAAATCGGGGCCTGCCGGGCAGTCAGGTCGGCCGGGAAATCTGGGCCCGCCGGGCTAACCGGGCGAAGAACCACGCCGCGCCAGCCAGTCCAGGCGGCCGCAAAGAAAACGCGCTGGCCGAAAAACGAAAATACCATTAGGGAACCTCAAATGAGTAAATTGACTAATCAAGCCGCTTGGTTTTCAGACAACGAGAAAAACTGGAATGACCGCGCGAACCTGCACATGGCCGGCGACTACTGCGGTCTGCGCCGCCTGCTCGCGGACCCCAACGCCATCAGCGCGGAGCTTGCCCTCGACATTGGGCGCTTTGGCAGCCTTGCCGGCAAGCAAGTCATGCATCTGCAGTGCCACGTTGGGACGGACACGATTGGATTTGCCCGTCGCGGAGCCGCGCGAGTTGTGGGCCTAGACCTGTCCCAGACTTCTCTGGCCCACGCGCGCGCCATCGCAGATAAGGCCGGGGTGGACGTCGAGTACGTGCACGCCAATGTCTATGACGCGCGGCAGGCGGTAAGTGGTGACTTTGACCTGGTCTATACGTCCATTGGGGTTCTTTGCTGGCTGCCCGACGTCGTGCAATGGGCTCGCGTCATTGCGTCCCTGCTTAAACCCGGGGGCACTTTCTTCATCCGCGACGATCACCCCATGTTCATGGCGATCGGCGAGGACGTGTCTGATGGGCTGAAGGTTGAGCAGCCTTACTTCCAGCTTGATACCCCCATGACCTGGGACGACGACTCAAGCTATGTGGATACTCCCGGCGCGCCTCGCATCGCCCACACCACAAATCACCAGTGGAATCATTCCCTGGGGCAAATCATCACGGCGCTGATTGATGCGGGATTAGTGGTCGACGGCGTCGAAGAGTTCACCTATTCCGCTTGGTGTCCCTGGCCTGGGCTTATGGAGCAATACGCGGACGGAATGTGGCGTTTGCGTGAGCAGCCCGAGCGGCTGCCGCTGCAGTTTGCCATTTCTGCGCACAAGGCTTGAGGCCCCCGTATCCCGCACCGCACACCACTGGCGACTTGCCATTTCTGAGGGGTTGCGTGGGCTCTGGAGTGGCCGCGCAAGATCTGAGGTGGAGGCCAGGCTTGAGGCTTCCATGCCTGAGTGGCCGTGCAAGATCTGAGGTGGAGGCCAGGCTTGAGGGTTCCAGACCTGAGCGGCTAACAAGGCTTGAGGTGTTGCCTGACGTAGTGCGCAAAGTCTGAGGTGTAGGTCAGGCTTGAGGGTTCCAAGCCTTAGGTTCTGAGGGGTCCACACCCGGGGATCATGTCTGAGTTGCTGACATGTCTGACGTGCCTGGTCGTCGCGTGGGGCTTGAGCTGCTGGCCCACCTGAGGTGGGGCGACTTAGCGGTGTTCGAGGGTAGGCGAAATGGCCAGTATGTGAGATATGGGTATCAATGTACGTACACCTAATTTCACAAATACACCCAAAATCGTCCGTTCCCTATGATTTTTCAATGGGGTTTTATAGGGAACGGACGATTTTTCCGTATCTGTGAGAAGGGGCAGCGCAGGCATGAAATATCTCCCGACGCCGCACTGCATCACTTGGTAGTTGTTGCAGCTAGTTCTTGCCTGGGGTTGTCTGAAGCTGGTGCGGTCCCAAAATGTTTAGGTGTTCTAACTGGTCTGCGCGTCCAAACCATTCTGGTTGTCATGGTGAGGCAGTGTAGTGAGTAGTCTGCTTGCCCCGGTAAGGTAGATGCAGCGGCTGGGCTGGTTTTCCCTGGCGGGAGGTTCTACAGAGGGCCGCCGGTTTGCCGAGTGGCTGGATTCTAGTGGTGGTCGGGTGGTTGGGCTGCGCTTATTGGAATAGGGCCAGCATTCATAAGGTCTAGAGCGGTTCAACCTTAACTTGGTTGCCCTGGCTCGCTGGGTGGTTGGTGCCCGAAAAGACCAGTGTTCCAAGAAGTGGATCGGTAGAAGTGGCTCAACCTTCACCAGAATTGGCTCTGCGCTAACCCTAATTTGATCTACGCTCGCCCGAAAAGACCAGTGTGTGGACAAGCGGGTTCAGCATGTGGAAGCCCGCTCTCAAGCGCACATAAAATCGTCCCTTCCCTATGATTTTCCGCTGGGATTTTATAGGGAAGGGACGATTTTGCCTGTATCTGTGGGCGCAGGTTTACTGCCTCTCAGGCAGGGCTACTGTGCTCGCAGATTTGCCGGTCATGGTTGCTGCCTTGCAAGTCGCAGACACTGTCCATGACCTGGCTTCACATGGGCCGCCGCTTGCGTATTCACAGGGCGCACCAACTGTGTATTCACCCAGGTCATCACCTGCTCATTCACAGGGTGTCACCTGCGCTTTTACAGGGCGCGCCGCCTGCGTAGCAACACTAGGCCGCCCGCGAGCGCCACAACTGCCCCGAGCCCAAGCGCCAGGTTCACGCCCGTACGCGGCAACTGCTCGCCGGCCATGGGCTCCCGAGTGCCGTCAGGCGCCGGTGCTGTGCTTGGCTTGCCCGGCTGCCCGGGGGCCGCAGTGGGTTGGGCCGACGCCGTTGGGCTGGCAGTGGGTTGGCCTGGCCCTGCAGTAGGTTGTCCAGGGGCCGACGACGCCGTTGGACCTGCGGTGGGCTGCGGCGAGGTGGTGGGCTGGCCAGTGGGTGCGGCCGTTGGGTTGGCCGTGGGCGCACCAGTTGGGCTGACAGTCGGCTGAGCCGTGGGCGACGCCGTGCCAGTTGGCTTTACCGTGGGCGCCACGGTGGGCTGGCCAGTGGGCGACGTCGTGCCAGTTGGCTTTACTGTCGGAGCCACAGTGGGTGCCGCAGTAGGCGCCGCAGCGGGCTGCGGCGAGGTGGTGGGCTGCGCCGTCGGGCCTGCGGTGGGCTGCGCCGTCGGGCCGCCAGTGGGCGCAGGCGTGGAGCCAAGCACGGGCTTGGTGGTGGAGTGGACGGCGCGCAGAGTCACCGAATCGGGACCCATGCCGTCTTCCTTGGCTGCCACCGCAATCGAAATGACGTTCTCACCGTTGGGGTTGAGGAACCCGGCGGGGATAGTGAACGAGGTTTGCGGGCCTCGGTCGCCAATGTAGACGCCGGTGTTCCAACCGTTGACGAAAAGCGTGGCCTGCGCGCGGTCGCCCAGGGAGCTAAAACGCGAGGAGTTGATATCCAGGCGGAAAGCGGTGTCCTGGTTGGCAGGCAGGTTCAGCTTGACGCGGGCGCGGTACCAGGTGACACCGGCCGGCGAGTGCAGGTTGTCGGCCTTGGCCCACTTGGAGTCGTCGAAGCCGGGCATGTGGAAGCCGGCTTTTTCGCCGCCCAGGCCGCCGTTGTTGTAGAGCGTGCCTGAGGGGTTGGTGGTTGCCTTGGCGGCAAAGTCGGCGTCGGCGCCGTGGATCTTCCAGGTGGCGGCGGAGCCTTCGATGGCCACGTCAAACAGGCCACGGTTTTGCTTGGACAGGCCGTCGTCGGACCAGTCCAGGTTTTGCCCGAGGTTGTTGACCAGCACCGCTACGGTGACCTTGTCGCCGCTCTTGACGGTGCCGGCGGGGACGTTCACCTTGGCCCAGTTGCCGGCGGCGTCGTAGGCCCCGGCGTAGACGCCGTTAACCCACACCTGCATGAAAGCGGGGTTTTTGCCCTGCGAGGGTACGCCCGAGCCGCCGTTGCCCTGTAGGTACAGGTAGGGGTCGGCCTTGGTGGCGGTGAAGGTGCCCCGGTACCACACTGAGCCTTCGTAGAAGCCGTAGTGGTTGGAGTCCAGCACAGTGTGGGAGTATTCGCCCGGGCCTTGGAAGCGGGGGTTGGCGGCCTGGGTGTCGGCGGCAACCTTCCACTTGGAGTCGTCGTAAGTGGCCTTGGCTTCAGCGTAGTCGGTGGATTTGACGAAGCTCAGCTGCTGGCTGGCTACGGCTGCAGGTCCGGGTACTTTGCCAGTAAAGACGCCGACGTCGCCCGTGCCGGTAGCACTGTTCGTGCCGGTAGCGGCTTTGGCGGCACTTGCAGCGGCACCAGCAGTGCCGGTGAACTTGGCGGCGTCAGCATTGCCAGCATTGCCAGCGCTGCCAGTGGCGCTAGCCGGGTTGAGTGAGCCACCGTTGAAGCCCACGTGGTTGATGCCGGCGGGGGCAATCACGCGCACATTAGACTCAGCGGAGACCGAGCCGGTTAGCTGCAAGGTGTCCTTGCCGGTGAACTTGGCGGTGCGAGCCAGTTCCACCCCCTCAACGGCTACGCTGCTGAGTTTGCCGTTGCGGGTACCGTCAAGCAGCCAGGTGGTTTGGGCCGTGGTGCGGTCAATGATGCGCAGGGAGAGAACCTTGTCGCCGTCCTTAATGATGATTTGCTGGGGCGAGGCGGAGTAGCTGTAGTTCAAGCGCAGCTGGCCGGTGGCCGCATCCCAGGTTTGCTCAACTCCCTCAGGGGCGCTGACCTGGGGTTGGGTGGTGTAGTGCAGTACGGTTTCGCCGCTGTCGCCGCGCGTACCGGTTAGATACTGTAGGGATCCGCCGGCGCTGTTTAGCGTGGCGCCAAACATTTGGCTGGTGGTGTAGTACAGCTCGTGCCCGCCCACCTGCTTGTCGGCGGTCAGCATGATGGCGTCGCGCCCGTGCAGGGCCAGGGTGGTGCCTTCCTTTTGCGGGATGCGCTTCCAAGAGATGGTTCCGTCTGCCTCGTCATTGTTTTCGCCGGGCAGGGACTGGGCGTTGGGGTAAACCTTGACAGCGTCTAGGGATACGAAGGTGTCTTGTGAGCCGCTGAAAGCTTTCCCGTCCACGGTCACCTTCACGGTGTGCGTGGCGGGCTTGGCTGCCTGGCTGGCGGTCGCGCCAGCCTTATCAGTGCCCGCGCCGTTCGCGCCGCTTTGCGCAGCAGCCTCGCCGCCCTGCGCACCAGCCTCGGCCCCCTGCGAGCCGCCCTCGGTGCCTGCGTCGGTCGAGCCGCCCTGCGCACCAGCCTCGGTCCCCTGCGCGCCGGCTGCGGCGCCCTTTTCGGCGCGCCAGCTGAAGACGGTTTGTTGCGGAGTGGCCTCAGAGGTGACATCCTCCTTGGTCTGGCCCACTTCCTGGCCGTCAACGGTTACCGTAGCCGAGCCGTGGTTGGAGGAGAAGGGCGCGATGATGTCAAAACCTACGCCGGTGAAGGTGAAGGTGTAGGAGTCGCCGGCAGTCTTGGAGAAGGTTTCGTCACCAGAGTGGTCACCCTGAGTCCAGTTCTTACCGGTGGCGTACTGCCAAGAGCCGGTGAAGGTGAAGAAAGAAGTGTCAGAGTCGTTGTAGATGGGGGCCTGGGCCGCCGTCGACCCTAGAACGTCGAAAGCATCAATATCAACCACATTGGCGCCGTCGAAACCAACATTTTCCACCTTAATGGTGTGCTGGCCGGGGCTGAGGTTTTCAATGCGGTAAGCCTCCAGCTGGGTGGGCTTGTTCTGCTCAGTGTCTACGTGGGCGCTCGTGACCAGCTGGGCCTCGCCGCCGTCGATAGAAACCTTGAAGTAGCCGTGATCGGTGCCGGTGGCGGTAATCAGCCGCACCCCGGTGCCGGTGAAGGTGAATGAGGCCGTGTCGCCCACAGTCTTGGTGCGAGTGAGCGTGCCTGAGGCTGCCGACGAGTCAGCCACCTGGCTCCAGGAGCCGGTGTAGGTGATGGCGCTGCTGCGGTCGTCGTGGCTAAAGCCCGTGGTGGTGGCGCCGCGCGGCTTGCCGAGGCTTAGCGTCGTGGTGAAGGTGGTTTCAGTGGTGTCGTTGGAGTTGGCTAGGCGCATGGCGTAGGTGCGCACGCCGTTGCCAGTCACTGAACCCTGCCCGGCTTCGGCTTGGCGGGCGTAAATCTTTACGTTGGAGCCAGATTCGACGACGGCGCTGGGGGCCTGCACCGGGTTCATGCTGCTTAACTCGGGTACTGCCTTGGTGTAGTAGCCGGTTTCTTTTTGCACACTGGCCTTGGGGGTCAAGGTGCGGTCCTCAGTGATGCCGGCGCCATAGTCGTAGGAGGTGAAGCCGGAGGCGGGCGCCCCAGTCCAACCCCAGTTGGTGCCGCCATAAGCCATGTAGTAGTTGAAGGCGGTTACCCCGTTACCGATGTTGTGTACGCCCCATTGGCGGGTGAAACCCTCATCGGTGTAGGTGTAGCAGTCTGAGGCGTTGTAGCTGGCCCCCCAAGGAGTGAAGGCGCCGCCTTGAGATTCGGTGATGAAATGCGGCGAGTTGGGGGCGTAGCTGCGGAAAGTGGCCTCAGAGTCATCAATCCGGTTACGTCCAGCTGAGCAGTTAAAACCTACCGGGTACTTGTCGTAGGCATAAAAGTCAGTGCCGTAAAGGCTAGTGTTTTTAAAGCGTCCACCTAGCCCATAGTCATTGTGGAATAGGGGCACATCAATGCCGTCAGATTTAACCTGAGATACCAGGCTCTTAAGGAAAGCGCCGCGCGCGGCGTTGTCGCTGAGCAGCTCGTTTTCCACCTGGTAGAGCAGTACTGAGCCGCCACCTTTAGTGGCCAGGTGCTTGGAGGCAATCTGGTTAAAGGCGTGCAGCCAGGCTTTGGAGGCTGCCAGCACCTTGGGGTCGGTAGTGCGCAGTCCACCCGAATAGTTAGTCATCCAGGCCGGCAAACCACCCATAGAAATTTCGGCGTTAACGTAGGGGCCGGGGCGGGCGATGACATACAGGCCCTCTTCCTGAGCCATGGTTAGCAGCAGGTCAAGGTCTTTAATGGTGCCTTTGGAGAAGTCGAAGGGGCCGCCTTCTTTAGATTGGTGTAGACCCCAGAAGAAGTACAGGGATACGGCGTTGTAACCGTTAGCGCGCATCTTTTGGAATAGATCGCGCCAAGAGTTCACATCCGGGGCGCGCCAGTAGTGGATCTCGCCAGACCACACGTTTAGACGCTGTCCATCAACCATGAAGGAGTTTTTGTCGAAAGTGACTTTGTGGGGTTTGCCGTCGTTGCCGGGGAAGGTGATGTCGGCGGTGGCGTATTTGGCGGGCGGAGCCGCGCTCGCGGCTTGGGCTACCGAGATTGGTAGTGCGCCTCCTGCCAAGGCCATGCCAACGACGGCGGCTAACGTAGCCGCACGTTTGGCCAGTTTTCTGGGCATTATCGCTCCTATGCGAAGATCCGGCCGCAGCCGGGGGAGGGTTTGTTTAAGAGGGGAGGGTTTGTTTGAGGGGTGGCAGCGGACATTGCGGTTAATATCCGCTGCCACCCCTTAGGCCAGTTTGTGGTTAGTTGAGGATGAACCGAACTGACCTTGGTTGATAGCTGTATTTAGCCCTGTATATGGGGGCGCTATCAGTCCTGACGACGACGACGCAAGGCTAGGCCCCCAGCGCTCATCGCGATAGCTGCCAACGCAAAGGCGCCAGTGGCTACGCCCGTGTGGGCTAGGCCGCCGCGCGGCGAGGCGGTGGTGCGGTTACCAACCACTGGAGTGGTGGCATTGGCAACCGGGGCGGTGGGCTGCAGCTGAGGTTGGCCGGGCACCGTGGGCTTAGCGCTAGGCAGCGCACTGGGCTTGCCGCTACCAGGTGCGGTAGGTACCGCGCTGGTGGGGGCAGGGGCCGAGGTGGGCTGGGCAGTGGGAGCCGGAGAAGCCGTAGGTTCGCCAGTGGGCTCAGCGGTCGGCTGGCTGGTTGGAGCCTGAGTCGGTTCAGCCGTAGGTTCGCTGGTCGGAGCCTGGGTTGGCTCGGCCGTGGGCTCAGCGGTCGGCTCAGTGGTCGGCTGGCTGGTCGGCTCAGCGGTCGGGGCCGGGCTGGGCTCAGCGGTGGGCTGGGCCGTGGGTGACGCCGTAGGGGCCGGGGAGGCCGTCGGAGCTGAAGTAGCCGTCGCCGTTGGGGCCGGGCTGGGCGAAGCAGACTCAGCCGCGAAGGTAGCCCCCAAGGCAATCTCAGCCGCACCACCATAGTTGTCGCCGTTTTGGCTGCTTAGCTGCTCAAAGTAGACGAAGCAACCGTTAGGAACATTGGCCACCGTGGGCAGCACAGTCTGGGGTGCGTCAGAAGACTTGAAAGTACCCTGGCCAACCAGCGTCCAGTCATCCTTGTTGCCGGTGGGTGAGACATACAGGCGGTAGTCCTTGGCACGCGAGTTAGCGTTGCCCTTACGGCCGGTGTACTCCAAGCCAGCAAACTTACAGGTCTGGCCGGCAGGGGCCTCAATCTTCATGATCACGCCGTGGGGGAAGCCGTCGTTACCCTCACTCCAGCGGGTGTGCCAGAAGGTGTTGGGGTCGCCGTCGAAAGCAGCCGTAACCGGGCCGTTAGGCGGGGTTTCGCCGCTTTCCTCCTGGGAGTCAACCCAGACGGGCTTCACCTTGCCCCTGGCTACGCGGTGCGGCAGCGGCACAGTGCCGCCCGAGATGGTGACCTTAATGGTCACTACCCGCTTGCCCTGGGTGAAGGTCATGTCGTGCTCACCGTTGGTCATGGAGCCGTCAATTAGCAGATCCTGCACGCGGGTGCCGTCCTCGCCAGCGCGAATGTTACCCACAAAAGCGTCACCAATCTTGATTGCGATCAGCTGGCCAGGCTGGAAGCCTGAAGCCTCAATGTGGATGCGTTCGCCCACGGTTAGCGTGGTCTTCTCAATAGTCACCTTGGGGCTGACCGAAGCATCCCAGGCGGCGGGCAGCTGCGGGGCTGCGGCGTCGTCGGCAACGTGAATAGCGGCGTAGTTAACCTCTTCGCCACCGATTTTTAGCGTGGCCACATAGTCGCCGGCAGTGGCGTACTTGTGCTCACCTAGCAGGCGGTAAACCCCAGCTGAGTGGTAGGCGTCGCGTGGAGTGTCGGCGACGACGGCGGCCGTGGTTTCGCTCGAACCGTCACCCCAGTCCACGCTGATGGTGGTGCCGGCGGGCAGGGCCGAGTTAGATACGCCGTCGTCGTCATTGGTGCTGTCGGGGCTAATAGCGTTACCCGCAACCTTCGTGCCGGGGGCCGAGAGGTAACCCAGCGGGAAGGTGACGGAAGTGTTAGTGGGGGCGCTAGTGCCGGGGTTGCCGGCCAGCTCCCAATTCCACTTAACCAGCGAGGTGTCATAGAAGTTTTGGCCAGCAACATTCCAGTGGGTGCCCACAATCCCTAGACGCTGGGTGAAGTCAGTGACGTTGCGCTTAGCCTGCGGGGTCCAGCCAATCTCGGCGTGTGAAGCGCCGCGCGGCCAAGCCAGCAGGTCCACCTCAGTGCTGCCGCGCACGGTTTCAGACCAAAGCGGCGCTTCAGGGCCCAAAATGTGCTCGTCACTCAAACCGGAGATAACCGTCTTGGGGTCCCAGTTGTAGTACTGCGGGGCGTCACAAACCCCAGCGCACGCCCAGTTCAAACCGATAGGGGTCTTGGGGTTGTACTTCTGGTCAATGTAGGACGAAGCGCCGCGACTCATCACGATCTTGGCGCCCTTGTTCAAGGCTGCATCCTTAGTGGAGGCGGAGTTACCCACCCAGTACTGCACGGCGTCGCCCGATTTCAGGTCAGTGCCGGCGTACTCATTCCAACCAATGGGGTGCTTACCCAGCTCACGCACAATAGTGCCGACCCGGTTAAGGAACTTGTTGTAAACCCCAGTGCCGTAACGCGAGGTCATCGAGTGCGGCTCGTCGCCACCCACGTGCAGGTAGGCGCCGGGAGTGATGGCCGCCAACTGGCCCAACACGTGCTTTACGAAGGTAAAGGACACTTCAGAGTTGGGGTCCAGGTAGGAGTAGCCAACCGCGCCGGTGCCGTTAGCGGGGGCGGTGGGCTCAGCGGTGGTGGCCTGGTGGGAGGAGCCAGCCGTGTTCAGCTGCGGGATTGCGTGCAGGGCGGCGTTGGTGTGACCAGGCAGGTCAATTTCCGGCACCAGGGTGATGTGGCGGGCGGCGGCGTAGGCAACAATTTCCTTGTACTGCGCCTGGGTGTAGTAGCCGGTGCGGCCTACCTCATTGGACTTGGCCTTGTCGTGCATGTTCATGGCGGTGCGACCAGAAACACTGGTTAGGCGGGTGTAGTCAATGGTGTCACCCTCAGCGCGGCCCTCATTGGTGATCTCAATGCGCCAGCCCTGGTCGTCAGCCAGGTGGAAGTGCAGGTAGCTCATCTTTAGTGAGGCCATCTGGTCAAGCACGTGCTTGACTTCGTCTACCGTCAGGAAGGATCGGGCCGGGTCAAGCATGATGGCGCGGTAGGAGTAGCGCGGGGAGTCTTTAATCTCGACGGCGGGCACCTCCCAGGCCGCATAGACCGGGTACTTGGAGTTGATGAAGCCCGGCAGTAGCTGACGCAGCGTCTGGGTGGCGTTGAAGAAACCGTGGGCGGCGTTAGCGGTGATAGTTACCCCGCTCTTGGTGGAGGTCAGAGCGTAGGCTTCGGCGCCGCTGTGACCGGCAACCGCGCCGGTTTTGAAAGTAATGTTGCCGCTGGCCTCGCCAGAGTCAACCACCGGCAGCGGGTAGCCGGTGGAGACGCGGGCCTGGGCAGCAAATAGCTCAGCCGCGTCCTTAGCTGCCCCGGGGGCGACTAGCTTAGTGTCTTGGCTGAGCTCAAAAGAGTCCTGGCTGGCAGAGTTGTCTTTTAGCTCTGCCGGTAGGGGCACCAGGCCTAGGCCAGTGTTGGCGGCTGGCTGGCTGGGTTCACTGTTTGCTTGAGGACCATCCCACACTTCAAACTCCCATAGGGACACACCGTATTTAACTCCACCAAAGGGAGTACGGTCTTCAGCCTGCATACGGACAGCTTTATAGGCGGCGTCGGCACTGACTTTGGTGAGTTTCTGCTCGTCTCGCGCGGCACCATCGGCGGTGCCACACGTGGGCCTAATGGTATCAGTGGCGCGTTTGAAGGTAGTTCCGTCGGTGGATACCTCTAGGTGGTAGGCGGCCGCGCAAGCCACCTCCCAGTGAATCGCGACGTGGTGGATCTTGGTGGGTTTTGAGAAGGTCAAAGTGACCTGAGCGTCGTCGGCAGTGTTCGAAGACCAACGTGACTGATCGGCTTTGGCGGCACCAACGTTGATTACGCCGTCGTTTACCTTATCCGGCCCCCACTGGCCGGCAACTTCCTGACCGGAAGCGGAAACGGTGGTACCTGCGCTTGCCAGAGCCACATTGCGGCCCTGTGTCGACTCAGCGTTGGCTACGCTCAATGCCGCCGTTGGCAGCAGTGACAATGACAGCGCCGCCACTGCGGGCACTGCCAGCCACCTTTTGAAGTACGCCATCGTATCTCCTTGTGAGAAGGGTTGGGTCAGGGTCAAGTCTAGTCACCGGCAAGGTCGAAAGTGAAAACTTTTGAAAGAATCTGTTGGTTTTGGTGCAGTGGTGATGCGTTCTGTGGTGCGCCGCGTTCTGTGGCGGCGGTGGCCGGGCTCGGCGTGGCTGGGCTCGGCGTGGGGGGCCCGCGTTCTCGACGACGCCGCCGCCGCTGGCTGCGCCCGCAACTTCCCTGAGTGGGCCGCTCTGGGGTCGGGCCGGCGCCAATGCCGCCGCCGGCCTGGGCGTTAATGTTGCGCCCGCGCGGGGTTGGTCAGGTCCTCAACGGCGCGCCGCCGCCCGGCTGCGTACGCGCGGGCTTGGTGCTGCCTGGCTGCACGCCTATTCGCTTGCCCAGCCGCCAGGGCAGCCAAGGTTGGCCCGATCACAGCGAAGTAGAGCCAACTAACAGGAATAAGCTGGGACTAAAGTCGGTTCATAGAGGCGTTAGGACCTGCGACGGGTAAACGCACCAGATGGGCGCCGTCGTCCCCCACTATCGATCAGGAGCCGTAAGTGAGCCTCGACGAAACCACCCCCAAGAGCTACGACGCCCTAATTGTCGGCTGGGGCAAAGCCGGCAAAACCATTGCCCAGAAACTAGCCCTACGCGGCCAGAAAGTGGCGCTGGTAGAAGCCAGCCCCGCCATGTACGGCGGCACCTGCATCAACATTGCCTGCGTACCCACCAAAAAACTAATCGTGGAAGTAGAGCAAGCCCTGGCCGCCAAGGCCCGCGAAGCTGAAACCAGCTGCGACGCCGCCATCTTCGCCGGCGCCCAAAAAGCCCGCAACGCCCTAATTGAAAAGCTCAACAACGCCAACTACCACATGGTGGCCGACAAGGGCGTAGACATTTATGACGGCACCGGCGAATTCGTGGGCCCCAAGACCGTGCGCGTAAACGGCGAGCAAGGCACCTGGCTGCTAACCGCCGACACCATCATCATCAACACCGGCGCCCGCCCGGTAGTGCCCCCGATCCCCGGCGTTGACTCTAAGCGCGTGGTTGACTCCACCGGCATCCAGTTCCTACCCACCCTACCCGGCCGCCTGGCGGTAGTTGGTGGTGGCCCCATCGGCCTGGAATACGCCGACATGTTCGCCCAGCTCGGCGTGGAAGTCACGGTAATCGACGCCGCCGAGGCCCCCTTCGCCCGTTTCGACGCCGACGTGGCTAGCGTCGCCACCGACATTCTGGCCAAGCACGGGGTGCAGTTCGTAAACGGCGCCAAGGTGACTTCCTTCGTAGAAAATGGCGACGGCGTCGTCGTTAACTACACCCTGACCACCCCCGCAGGCGAGATAGAAAACCAAGAACTAGCTGTGGACTATGTGCTGCTGGCAATCGGCCGCCGCCCCGCCACCGACGGGCTAGGCCTGGAAACTGCCGGAATCGCTACCGGCGCTCGCGGCGAAGTGGTTGTGGACGAGTTCTGCCGCACCAATGTGCCCGGTGTGTTTGCTGTTGGTGACGTCAACGGCGGCCCGCAGTTCACCTACATTTCTTTCGACGACCACCGTGTGGTGATGGACCAGCTGGTGGGCTCCGGTAAGCGCTCTACTGCCGGGCGCATCATTCCCACCTCCACCTTCATCAACCCGCCGCTGTCGACCGTGGGTCTAGGTGAGCAGGCCGCCCGCGAGGCCGGCTATGAGGTGCGTGTGGCCTCCAAGCCCGTGGCTGCTATTGCCGCCATGCCGCGCCCCAAGATTGTGGGCAACCCCGACGGCGTCATTAAGTTCGTGATCGACGCCGCCACTGACCGCATCCTGGGCGCCTCGTTGCTGGTGATCGACTCCCAGGAGCTGATCAACCTGGTGGCGCTGGCTATCAAGCAGGGCCTGACCGCCGCCGACCTGGCCGGCGCGATCTACACCCACCCCAGCTCCAGCGAAGCCTTCAACGAGGTTTTGGCCTGATATAGCGAGGCTCTGGCCTGAGTTTTGGCGGCGGCACCCCTAGCTCGTGGGGTCTGATGGCCTGTCTGACGCGCGGGGCGCCGCCCCGAAAGCGCTATGACGCTGATATAGCGCTATCTGCCCTGGCTGCGGTTGTGATGACCGACGGTTGTAATCACCGGCGGTGGTAATGACCGGGCCAGGGCAGTTTTTGCCTGCACGCGGATTTTTGCAGCTCACTGCGGCTTGTGGGCCGGCAGATTTGGCTGGCTGAAAAGCACAGTTGCTCACTCGGGACTTTGGGACCTGTATAAAGCGCTACCACAAGATAATGTTGTCTCTTGCAAACCGAAGCACAACATGTAGTGGCCGCGCCTTTATTCTCCCCATTTCCCGCGTGACCTCATTGTGCGTCTTTTTCGTGAAAGGACTGCCAGATGGATTCGCGTTCTGACTCTGCTAAAGCCGCAACCAACCACGGCGCCGCAGCAATGACTGCTGGGCAGCACTACGACGTCGACGCTATTGCCACTATCAACGAGTACCTAGACCGCAGCGACTGGCGCGTGAACGCCAACGCCAACCAGGGCTACTCGCTGGGCGGCCTGATCCTCAACTCTGCCGGCAAAATGGTGGCCAACTACTGGCTAGAGCACATCTACACCCCGGCCATTGGCACCCCTCACCGTGAAGGCGACTACCACATCCACGACCTGGACATGTTTGCCGGATACTGCGCCGGCTGGAGCCTAAAGCGCCTGCTCCAGGAGGGTTTCAACGGGGTGAGTGGGTCTATCGCTTCAGCCCCGCCCAAGCACTTCTCCTCAGCGTGCGGGCAGATCGTTAACTTCCTGGGCACACTGCAAAACGAATGGGCCGGCGCGCAGGCCTTCAGCTCTTTTGACACCTACATGGCGCCTTTCGTGCGCAAGGACAACATGAGCTATGACCAGATCGTTCAGTGCATGCAGGAGCTCATCTACAACCTGAACGTGCCCAGCCGCTGGGGTAGCCAGTGCCCTTTCACCAACCTGACCTTTGACTGGACCTGCCCCGACGACCTGCGTGACGAGTACCCGCTAATCGGCGACGAACTCATGGACTTCACCTACGGCGACTTGCAGCCTGAAATGGACGTCATCAACAAGGCTTTCATTGAGGTTATGACTGCCGGTGACGCCGACGGGCGCGTATTTACCTTCCCGATCCCCACCTACAACATCACCCCTGATTTTGAGTGGGAGGGCGAGAACGTAGACGCCCTGTTCAACATGACCGCCAAGTACGGCCTGCCCTACTTCCAAAACTTCATTAACTCTGACCTGGACCCGCACATGATCCGCTCCATGTGCTGCCGTCTCCAGCTGGACTTGCGTGAGCTGCTAAAGCGCGGCAACGGCCTGTTTGGTTCAGCTGAGCTGACCGGCTCCATTGGGGTGGTTACCCTGAACATGGCGCGCCTGGGTTACTTGTTTAAGGGCGACGAGGCGGCGCTGGTGGCCCGCATGGATGAGCTGATCGACCTGGCCAGCCAGTCCCTGGAGATCAAGCGCGCCACCATCCAGCACCACATGGATCACGGCTTGTTCCCCTACTCCAAGCGCTACCTGGGTAGCCTGGACAACCACTTCTCCACCATTGGCGTTAACGGCATGAACGAGATGGTGCGTAACTTCTCCGACGACGCCTATGACCTAACCGACCCGCGCGGCTTTGAGATGTGCGTGCGCGTCTTAGACCACGTGCGTGAACGCATGGTGCAGCTGCAGGAGGCCACCGGTCACCTCTACAACCTGGAGGCCACCCCGGCTGAAGGCACCACCTACCGTTTCGCTAAAGAGGACCGCAAGCGTTTCCCCGGCATTATCCAGGCTGGGACTGAGGCTGAGCCCTACTACACCAACTCCTCGCAGCTGCCTGTGGGCTACACCGATGACCCCTTCCAGGCTTTGGAAGATCAGGAAGTGTTGCAGGGCAAGTACACCGGCGGTACGGTGCTGCACCTGTACATGGGGGAGCGGGTTTCTTCCGGTAAGGCTTGTAAAGAACTGGTGCGTCGTTCACTGACTGCTTTCAAACTGCCTTACATCACTATCACGCCCACCTTCTCTATTTGCCCGGTGCACGGTTACCTGGCTGGCGAGCACTTCACTTGTGAGCGTTGCGCTGCCGCCCACCCTGAGCGTGAGCCCCAGGCTTGCGAGGTGTGGACCCGCGTCATGGGTTACTTCCGTCCGGTGCAGTCTTTCAACATTGGTAAGAAGGGCGAGTACCACGAGCGGCAGATGTTCGACGAGTCTAGCGCTGCTGGTCACGGCCAGTTACGTAGTGCTTTTGAGTTCGACGACGCCGGGGTACGTATCCGCGAGGTAGTCACCTCCGAGATTTATGCCTGACGCAGCCGACTTACAGATAGCCGGGCTGGTACCCCTATCCACGGTGGACTGGCCCGGCAAACTGGCTGCCAGCATCTTTTTGCAGGGCTGCCCCTGGCGCTGCGTGTACTGCCAAAACCACGAAATTTTAGATCCCCGCACCCCGGGGAGCGTGCCCTGGTCGCAGGTGGTGGACTTGCTGCAACGCCGACGCGGTCTGCTGGACGGCCTGGTTTTTTCCGGCGGCGAGGCCACCCGCCAGCCCGGCCTGCTTAGTGCCGCCCAGGAGGTTAAGGCCCTGGGCTTTGCGGTGGGGCTGCACACTGCCGGTATTTATCCGGGTAATTTGGCCCGCTTACTTGCCGCCGACGCCGTCGACTGGGTGGGCCTGGACATTAAGGCCCTGCCTGGCCCCGATTACCGCCAGGTGGTGGCGCGCGGCGGCGGGGGAGAAAAGGCCTGGCACGCCCTGGAGCTGGTACTCAACGCGGGCGTGGATTACGAGGTGCGCCTGACGGTGTATCCCGGTTACCCCGGCGGGGTTGAGGGGGCGTTTAGGGTTGCTGCCTCTCTTCACGACGCCGGCGTGGCCAGTTTGGCCTTGCAAGTAGCGCGTAGTTTGGGGGCGCCTGAGGGTTTTATTTCCGACGGCGACAACTGGGGCGCGCAGGTGGAGCAGTTGGAGGCACGTATTGGGCAGCTGGGCTTCGCTAGCTTCCTGCGTCGCTAAGCGCACTGTTACTTACGCGTGCACCGTTACTTATGTACCTATGCGTACGCCGGTGCCTACTTGCTTGCAAGCAAACTTGCGGGGCTGTCCCTTATAGGGATGGCCCCGCAGTTGTTTTCTGTGTTGTGCCGAGTTTTCCACCCACCTCAGAGCGGTCCGGCAACCCCGCAGTTACGGGGTTACTCTTGGGTGACAAGCGTTGCCGGTCACAATATTTTGGCCCGCGCCCAGCGCCTGTCAAACTGGTTGCCCCTAGCTTAAATTGCTCTTGGCCAGCCTAAACAGGCAATTCAGCCGGGCCTGGTTGGCTCTGAAATGCAGCTTGTAAGTCACCAGGTTTAACGTAAAATTAGCTCTTTGTGGCTACCGTCACCCAAAATCGGGTTGCGAGACTGTTGGGCGCTCGCTAAATTTATACGAGTGCCTGCGGGACAGCAACGAAAACAAAAAATTCGTTAGATGTTCTGCTGGGTGCGTTGTTTGAGAACTCGATAGTGTGTCAAGTTTTTTATGTCTTGAATTCTTCTCCA
>ERZ651108.480-NODE-480-length-19427-cov-7.558848_pt1 | contig 19427 bp, 15 predicted proteins | sample MGYA00512173_ERZ651108 | MGnify/ENA metagenome assembly ERZ651108 | reverse complement strand
CCAACGGTCTCATCAGAGAGTATTTTCCAAAAGGTACAGACCTCTCATCGATTAGCGATAGAGAGATTGAGGCAGTATATAATGAACTCAATCTGAGACCACGTAAGCGTCTGGGTTGGAAGTGCCCTTGGGAAGTCTACCATCACCAAACGTTGCACTTGCTTTGACAATTCAAGTTCAAAAACAGTTCATTATCGCCAATATCGCCTATCAACTTGCCATTAAGGTACACAAGATATCCACCCATCATGGATCGTATAACGATATCGCCTGCTACAGAAAAGACTTCACGAACATATTCATTGAATTCATTCACTTGATTGCCTTTCATCAAATTTGAATTTGTACGACCTGGGCAATACTGTCTTAACAGAGCTTTTCGTCCATATATTAAGTAGGTACGTTCACCAACTCAACTCAAGTTTGACACCTGCAAGACCTTAGATTACATGCCAACCGGATCGCCATACTCACGCAACATAGCGTCGCGATTAACAATCCACTGTTTCCCATATTTGCGGGCGTCCACGCCCGGAACTATCTTGCCGTACGCAACGGCCTTACGAAGCGTGGATTCGCTCAATCCCCAGAGCTCACTGGCATCCGAGAACGATATAAGTCCGTCGAAAGGCGTTGCCAACTCTGCGCCGTTTTTCCACAGTTCATCACAAGAGAGATCCAGGTCGTCGTTCCAAACAATACCATAACCTCCTTGATCCACCTTTACGTCTCTGAACAGAGCTTTGTCTTCCAGTATTCTAAAGGCAGAAAAACACTGCATAAGTGGAGACACATCGTAGATTTTTGTAGTGCCGTTGGTAAACTGAATACTCAACTTTAGGTCAGCCAAGGCAGAGACATCCTTTACCTTATGGAATTTCATAGTGTGCCTCCTTTAGTCAGACAGATCGAGCTTCTTGAATTCCTGCGTCTCCCACATCTTAAAGAGCTCGGTTCGGTGTAAATTCATCCACTCCCGCACCATATCAGCAGCACGAGCGGGTAGACTGCCTCGATTACCTCACCGGACCTAATATCAAACGCTGCGGTATCCTCGCTGTAAATCGCATGTACGTGTGGCGGATTGTGCTCCAATCCCAAGAAGTACATACGTATAACTATTTAATAAAACCTTGCAAGTGTTGGCATGTAAGTCCTTTCGGCTTGTCTATTATATCACGTTAACGTGATATAATAGACAAGCCTTAACATACAAACAAACTATCAACGTTTCCTATTTAAATTACGAATCGCAGGATTTTTATGTAGTTCTATCTCAGCAGCGCATTGGCTGGAGATGGGGGGGGTAGACCAGCACGCTTCTTTCTGCGAGCCTCCGCTCTCCGCTGGCAACCGGAGCACCCTGCCAGATTGCCCTAGAGCATCAGGCTGACCATCTTTTCCTGGTGCTCTACAATCTCATCGAAGCCCCACTTGCCGCGGTCCTTGCACACCTGCATCATGATTCGAAACTTCAGCGACGCGACGCTCACCTGGTTTACCTTCCCCGAGGCGTCATCGAGATAGTGGTCGATCTTCGTCTTCGGGTCCCAGTTCGACCCCGAGCTGTTCGCCTCGCTGCCAATCATCGCGTAGTTGCCGAAGCAGTTGATCTGCGCTTTGCTCAGATGCCCGTCTTCGCCGTTCGCTGTCGCCTGGGGGTAGTAGTGCTCCAGGCTCCGCCTCGTTCTCGAGAAGTAGAACTGGTTGAACGCCGCGAGGTCGAAGTCCCCGCACCCGAATTCCGAGAAGAACCGCTCCCTCTCGCGGTTCCCTTCTCGGTGCTTCCCGCCGCGCAGGTCGTCGCTGTACTTCTTCCAGAGCCGGAAGTCAAGATAGTTGAAGACGAACAGGGGCACGCCGCGAGAGGCCTCGCTGCCGTCCCCGTATATGCTGTCAAAGCGCTCGGGCGAGCCCTTCGCAACGGCGCTTCTAACGAGCTCCCTGCCGGAGATGACCGTCGAGTCGAAACTGCCGGGTCTAGGCGTGTTCCTCTCGTTGAGGAGGCTCCCGTTCAGGTAGACCTCGTTGAAGTAGCGGTCGGCGAGCTCCTCGACGAACGCTGCGTAGCCCTCCAGGCAACGTCCGTCTCCAAGATCCTGCTCCATGAGGTACAGGAGCACGTAGAACAGGTAGTTCTTCCTCTGCCTCGCGGTGAAGGAGACCTCGAACATCGAGAGCAGGTGCGTGAGGCGCTCCTGCGTGCCCTGGTCATCGCACAGGTTCTTTGCGTACTCCTTCTTACTGAACTCTATCTGCCATTTCTGCAGCTTCCAGGGGTTGCTGTCCACGGTATCGTCCTCCATCGAATGGTGGACGACGAAGTTGTCGAGCAGGAACCTGGCCTTCAGCAGCGTGTATCCAAAGGCCTTGACGGCGTCGGTGTCGAGCCTCGCCTTGGCGAACTCGTTTATCAGTTCCTTGTCGTCGAGGTTGAATGCCGCCGGGTCGAACCCCTCCTCCGACATCCTCGTGATCTTCAGCACGATGAGCAGGAAGTTGGGGAAGTCGATGATTGGCAGGAAGTCCTCGCCCTGGCCGCCGGCATCGCCGGCGCCGTCTTGCCTGTCAAGGTCGCCCGATGCCAGCATCTCCCCGATGGACGACGAGGTCCGCGCGCTGTCGCGCCATTCGTCGGTCTCTACGAGGCCGGCGAAAGACTTTGGCTGCAGGTCGCACAGGCTTTGGCCGAACACCTTCTCCTTGATCTGCCCGGCGTTCCTCTGGATGTAGACCGACATCTCGCTGCTGGCTTCCCAGATCCAGTTGAACGCCGACTTATCGCGATCCAGGAGCTTCTGCATGAGCTGCGCCTTGACGATCTCGTGCTTCTCGAGCTGCTCGCCGCGCGAGTTCATGACCTCGAAGTAGTGATTGAGGTCGATGTCCTTCGGCACGCGGTAGTGGATGATGTGGACGCTTCGCAGGAAGTAGTCTTTGAAGCCGGTCAGGTCTCCTTCTGGGACGATGCCGTCGATGGCTGCCCTGGCGAACTTGTAGCCGCCCTCTATCGCCAGGTCGACCTCTTCGACGTCCAGGTCGTCAAGGTGCCGCAGGGTGTCGTCGGACTTCCTGCGCGCCCGGTAGGCGAGCCTGCTCGTCATGTCGCAGCCCAGCGCCGTGAGGACGAGGGTGATGGTCGTGAGCCGCTGCTGGCCGTCGATTACCTCGTACGCCCGGTCACCGCGGTAGTAGGTTACGAGCGTGCCGATGTAGTACGTCGGCTTGCCCCAGCGGAAGGCGTCGTAGACGTCCTGGACGAGGGGATCGATTTCGTCCTTGCCCCAGGCGTAGTTCCTCTGGTAGATGGGGATCTCGTACGTGCGCTGTTCCCCGAAAGCGAACAGGCCCCCGATGGAGGTCTCGTCGAGGGGGAGGTCATGTCTCATCATCGTTGCCCCTTCCAGAAGTTCTTGGCGCGGAAGAAGTGGAGGTAGTTCTGGTAAACGCCGTCCTCGTTGTCTCGGTCGTGCATGTGCTCGGTGTCGGCGGCGACCTTGTCCTCGCTGAGCGGGTCTATCATCTCGGAAAGTCTCCCCATGAGCGCGCTTGGGGAGTCGGACTCGGCGATGACCTTGTAGATGTTGAAGGCGTTCGCCACGTCCTTGTTCGGCTCGCCGGAGACGTAGTTCTGCGCGACCAGCCAGCCGACGTTCCTGTACTGGGCTCGCATCGAGTACGCCCATATGAACGCCAGCACCACGAACTGGTCGAGGTACTCGCTGTCCGCCTTCGACGGAATGGCGGGGCAGAACCTGTCGACGTAGAGCAGGACTGCCGAGTCGAACATGAGCCGCGTTATACGGTTGCCGACCCCGTTCCGGTACTTCTTCAGGTCGAGGGTCTTCACGATCTCGTTGTCATTGAAGTAGTAGCCCTCGTACCTGTCGTTGTTCTGGACGTCAGCAAGCACGTCGAAGTAGTGCTTCGCGTACTCGAAGAAGGGCCTGCCGGCGATGATGGGCGCGTCGATCTGGAAGCGGCTGAGGCTCTGCACGCCGGCCACGAACGGGACGTGGGAGCTGTTCACCGCGTCCGCGTAGGCGAAGGCGCCCTTGTAGTACTGGGCGTACGGGTAGTTGTCGCGCGAGGTAACCCCCTTGAAGAGGTCGATGTTCCCCTCGTCGAGCTTTGCCGACCTCTCGCCCTTGACCCACACCTTCAGCCGGTAGAGGTACTCGCTTAACAGGCGTGCGAGCTTCTCCTGGTCGAGGTCCTCCCACGTTTTCACGATTCGCTCGGTCTCTGCCTCGGTTGCATCGGCCATCTCGCGGAGGTGGAAGGCCTTGAGGAGGTCGTGCGGGTAGAGCGCCTTGCCGCGGGCGTTCTGCGAGTCGAAGAACTGAAACGCCTCGGACAGGTTTTCCGTTATCACGACTATCATCTCGCAGTTGTCCTCGATATAGGCGAGCAGGTCCTTACGGTCCCGGTCCTCGTCGATCTGGCTCGCCCTACGCTTCAGGGCCTCGTAGTTCTTCACGACATTTCGCCGGTTGAGCGCGTTGTCGCTTAGCCCCTGTCCCAAAAACGGGATGGCATCATCCTCTTCGCCGAAGGCCTTGAGCAGCAGGGCGAAGGTTATCGTCCTCTGCTGGCCGTCGACGATGTTGTAGGTCCCGTCCCCCTCGTCGTGGTGAAGGATGAGCGTCCCCACGCGGTACGTCTCCCTGTTCGCCGACATGGCGTCCTGGATGTCGTCCAGGAGCTGGTAGGCGTTCTTCGTTGTCCACTTGTACGGGCGCTGGTAGACCGGTATGCACAACGATATGCCGTCGAGGGGCTGCCCGCTGTCCGTTTCCGACACTTTGCGCCGGAGAAGCAGGTCGCCTATGGTCGTAACACCCAATGTGAGTCGGTTCGTCATACGTGTTCCACCCATCGAAACGGGAAGCGGCCTCGTCTGCCGTTGGTTGCCGGTCGTAATCTTCTTTGTGCTCAACGCAGTCATCCGAAACGCCGCAGTGCTTGTTGTTGTCGACGGCGACGACCACTTGATGCAGGGCTTCGGGCATGCGTGATGTATATCCTCGTCCAGTGCCATAGAATCTTGATGCTCTGACCAGCATTGGACGTACTGTACGATTTTATCCCAATCAGTGGCTTAGTGTGGCTTACAGTGGCTTGCCGCCTGACGCCGCTTTGCGCTCATGTCAGAATCGGCTTAAACCTCTCGTTGACGTGCAAGAAACATCACTTCTTGCCACTAGAAGGCACCAGACGGCAGCAGATGCCAAACGAGAGGTTTCGCATGAGACAAGACATCTTCCAGCTCAGACGCTCCTCGACTCAGGCGGAGGAAAAACGTGTCGGAGCCATGCGCGATAATGGGACCGATAGCCGTGGGAATGCCGGGGCGGGAAACCGGGAACCGGCCGTCCCCTCGACTCCTGTCGGCAGCGATCAGGGAGACACCTTGCTTGACGTCTCAGAAGTGGCCGATTACCTGCGCATATCGAGGTCATTGGTCTACAAGCTCATCGAGAGGCAGCAGATTCCCGCTATCAGGATCGGGAGGCTTCTGCGTGTCCGGAAAGATGAGTTCGACAAGACACTTCGCTCCATGGGCAGCGGTGCCTAAGAAGGCGCGCAATGGAAATGTGGCTAAAAAACGCGATGGAATCTCCCCAAAACGTTTGGCACGTTTTTGGAACTATTGGCAGCTCTTAGCATCTCGTCCCATCATTTACCGTCCGAAGGGTCGTATGAAGAGTATTTGTCCAGGTTAACACGCATAAAAAGCCCCGAAACCGTGCAGTTTCGGGGCTTTCGAAGCGTTTATATTCACCCAAAGTCCAGGTGGCTTTGTCCTAGTCCTACCACTAGTTACTAACCACCGCTACCAGACGCGTTTATTGGGGTATTCATTATTTCTAAAACGATTTATACCCCCATAACTAAGAAATTTCCTTATTCCCACTCAATAGTCGCAGGTGGCTTTGGAGTGATGTCATACGCCACGCGGTTAACGCCGGAAACCTCGCTAACAATGCGAGAAGAAATGCGGGTTAGCAGCTCGTATGGGAGCTTTGCCCAGTCAGCAGTCATAGCGTCACTAGACTCAACAGCGCGCAGAATAACTGGACGAGCATACGTACGCTCATCACCCATTACACCAACGGACTTAATGTCGGGTAGCACGGCAAAGTACTGCCAAACGCTGTGCTCGGAGTTACGATCGCCTGTCTCGTTAAGCACTTTAACACTAAAACGAGAAAAGCAGATAAACCTACTTATCACTGTACGGAATTCGGAAGTAATCCAGTGTGGCTTTGAATCTATCTTGAGCTGTAAGACACGTATCAAGAAGATAGCCGTTCTCCTTATCCCACTTAGAGAGCCCTCGATAATAGAAAGACTTCATGTCGTCAGTAATAATGAACGGAACAACGTCATGAGCAAGGCATTCTTTAAGCATGATCAATCTGCCGACACGTCCATTGCCGTCTTGAAATGGATGAATGCGCTCAAAGCGAACGTGATAATCAACAATGTCTTCAAAGGAATGAGAGCTGTTTGAGTTATAAGCCTCTAACAGCGATTTCATCTCTTTAGCAACATTTTCTGGAAGAGTGGTTTCTCGCCCACCAACCTCATTTGGTAGACGTTTGTAATCTCCAACAGCAAACCAGTCCTTTGCAGAATCTGTTGTTCCCGTTTTAAGAATACGGTGAAGTTCTTTGATGATGACCTCTGTAAGAGGGTCTTTTGCATGGTCAATCACGTAATCGATAGCGCGGAAGTGGTTCTGAGTTTCTACAATGTCATCAATATGAACAGGATTTCCTTCAACGCCGATAGTAGCCGTTTCAAAAATCATGCGTGTCTGATCAAGGGAAAGCTTGCTTCCCTCAATGTGATTAGAGTTATAGGTAAGCTCGACCTGGAGCTTATGGTAAATACCGCCCTTTATTTTTGAGGCCTTTTCTTCAATCAAGCGCGAAAGCAGCGGACTTATTGACGATGTTTTAGCGTTTTTTCGAGAAGGTTTTACTGCATCGGCTGGAATGTTCCAAGTTTTTCCCACGAGAAAAGCACCTGGCACGCGGCCATTAGCGCAATAATTGCGTACACTTCTCTCAGATATGCCCCAGAGCTCAGCAATCTGGGCTGCAGAAAGAAATCCCATCGAGCTTCACCTCCCTATCGGCAAAAACTGATGAGATTATTATATCAAAGGAGGCTATTTATTGCCGATATCGGCAATATTTGAAATCTAACCATACAAAAATATTGTCCACTGAAATAAGCAGTATTTTGAGGTTAAGTATTTGTAGCTCTTAGCCCACAGGGTTGCCGTACTCACGCAACATAGCATCACGGTTAACAATCCACTGCTTACCATATTTACGAGCATCCACTCCTAGAACTATTTTACCGTATGCAACAGCCTTGCGCAGAGTTGACTCGCTTAAGCCCCAGAGTTCACTAGCATCTGAAAACGATATAAGTCCATCGAACGGAGTCGTAACTTCCGTTCCGTTCTCCCATACTTCATCACAAGAGAGATCAAGGTCATCGTTCCAGATAATACCGTAGCCACCTTGATCAACCGCAACATCTCTGAACAATGATTCATCTTTTAGAAGTTTAAAAGCCGAAAAACGATGCATAAGTGGAGCTACATCGTAGATTTTTGTAGTCCCATTAGTAAACTGAACACTCAACTTTAAGTCAGTCAGAGCAGAGACTTCTTTGACCTTATGAAATTTCATAATCTGCCTCCTTTAGACGAGTGGCTCGATCTTCTTAAATTCTTGCGTCTCCCACATAACCATAAGCTCAGTTTGATGAATCTCTATCCACTCGCGCACCATACCAGCAGCACGAAGCGGCAGACTCCCATCAATCATTGCATGACCTGTTTATACAAAGTCAGCAGGGCGAGTGAGCTGGACTTCCTCTACTCTCCTATCGCAAGAACCGTGTAGTCACCCTGTAGTCAGTGGCGGCTACACGCTCTGTAGTCACCTGGGGAGAGTATTTTCACCAGACTGAAGAGCGGCACATTTGACTACATGGATCGAAACGGCACCAACGAGGTGGGACGCTCCCTGGCCCAAGAATGACAAATCTCGAGTGAAGAGTGATAGCGTCAAGCTGGGGAAACGCATATTCTATTGTGTACAATTGACTACATCTCTTGCGGGGAATTACGTATTACGATGTCGCAGGTGTAAAACTGCTAGACCACTCTCTTAGGTTGTCTTCGACTTCCTGCCTGTCAATCCGGCAGCTACCAAGATGCTTCTTCAGATGCACAGAATCGAGCTTATCAAGAATAACCATGACGCATTGCGCACATAGCTTCTTCTCTTCATCGCTGTAGCGCTCAAAAGCGTTGACTGGATTAAATGCCTTCACGCGCTTCTCCATATGACTGGCATCGTTAAGAGCGAGTCTATACATGGCATATTCAAGGAAGGGCAGCTGATCGCCAAGACGCCCTTGAAGGTCTGGATCGCGAGACAACCTAGCCATTCCTATCCCGTAGTTGAAGGTACTGTATCCCTCCAGTACCCTCCTGAGGATGTTGCCAATCACCAACGATTCATTCGGGTCAGCATCTTCAGCACTTGCAAAATCATAGACACGTTTTAGCAGTGCAACGTACTCACTGCTGTTCTCGTCGCGGGTCTCGGAAGACCTATTCCTGAGCTCAAACAGGTCAGCCTTAGTATTCTCGCCAACAAACACTTCGTTTATATCCGAGAAGATGTTCAGTAGTTCCTCTACCGCACCCCTGTCATGAGTCATGACCGTAATGCGGCTAGCTTTGTTGGCTCTCAAAAGATGTTCAGAGCGCTCCCTAATCAGTGAGCAGACACCTATTCGGTTCTCCATGTCGAAGCTGGAAATAGGGTCGTCAAGAATGAGATACTGTGGGTCATCATCCTCGTGATCTTTTTCTCTGTTTTTACCGCTTTCGGAAAAGAAATAGCAGAGGGCAAGAATATTTCTCTCGCCTGTTGAAACGTCATTTGGTCTAACTGTGTGTCCGTCCGAAACAATCTTGTACTTGTTGCCATCCGGGAAAAGCTGGAATTTCTTGTTATCGAAATAGACGTTCGCAAGATATACATTGATAACATCGACCGCAATGTCGACCCTTCGCATCTTAGCTTCCTGTTCCGCTTTGCGACGAACCAAGGACGCAAGAAAATCGTTATTTTTCCTCTGGTTCTCTTTGGCCTTTGCGAGATTTTCAGATGCCTTTTCGCTTTCTTTAATCTTTGGGAGCGCGTCCGCTGCAGCAATCGCATTATTCAAGTAAAGGAGCGCATCGTGGATTTCTGACTTCTCATCTATGGCTTTGTTTATCGATGCGACTTCTTCATTAATGCTCGTGACTACTTCGTTCAAGGCGTGAACCGCTTCTAACAAGCCAAGGGCCTCAATGGTCTTCGGAGAATAGATGTTTGACTCTCTCTCCGTTATCAGGGCATTGTAACTATTTACCAGGCTAGTCACTTTTTGCTCTGCTTTGAGCAAATCAGTCTCCAGCTCAGCGGATACTTGTTCGGGAACGCTCTGCTGGGGTATCTCTTGAAAAAGCGCTAATCTGAGCTGCTCTTTGAATTCGTCCACTTCTTTGCTTAGCACCTTGTGTACGCTATCGACAATGGAGGTCTTTTCCTGAGGGGAGATCTCTCGTTGGCACATTGGGCAAACATCAATCTCTGACAGGGAGAAGACCCTAGCTGACTCCTCAATTAGGTGCTGATGTCCACTTTGTACGAGTTCGAGGATTCGCTTCTCACGGTCGCTTAACGTGGGGTCTTCTACGCGTTGGGCCAGAAGCTCTAAAATCCGAGTTTCGTCATACAGATTCGCCTCCAGCGGTAAAAGCTCGTGCAAATGGTCATCGCCAGCTTCGCTGGCCTTTTTATAGTCTGCTAATTTTTCGTTGAACTGCTTTTCCAGAGCTTCGCGTGGCTGATCAGGTACTGTACTGCGTATCTCGTCCCACCGCCTATCAGTGATGCTTGGTTTCTTGCCATCGACCGCCTCTGCTCGTGACTTCCATCCTCCTTCTACGGCAGCATTCTTGGCTTCTTTATCTAGCTCTTGAGGAGACTTTTCACCACTACTGAGCCCTTCGATTTTCTTCGCCAGCTTTGCGTTTTCAATGTCAATGTCCCTGGCCTGATCGTCAATTTTCTTGATCTCATCCGCTGCTTCGACTTGTTCTCCAAGCATCGCAAACGCCTCAAGGCCATCATCATCGATGCGTGTTTTTGACTCGATGTAGTCTTCGCTGAAGACCCTTATTCGTGCACGGTCCGTATCATCCAAATCCAGTTTTTGATTAGTTGAATCATAAAAGTATCCTGCGCTGTTGCCTGCTCTTATGCCTTCAATTTCATGCGCAATGGTTGATTTTCCGGAGCCGTTATGACCAAAGATAATCGAGGCGCGTCGAGCAATGGTCCTGTCAGCAAATAGAGTGATGTCGTGCCCGTCCGAGAAGGCTCCGCTTTGTACTTGAACGCCGTGAATAAAAGGAATTTTGCTAGCCATCAGAGCCTCCAAAAATCTGAGGTACCGCAAGTTAAATAGTTCGCAGAACAAGAGTTTTGCATTTTTTATTTTTCATTATATAAATTTACTTCTCTTATCTAGGCGCAGAAGCGCTGAGTGGTAAATAACTGAATCGAATTTTGTGACAGACCATGACCTTGCGTGGTTTAGCGTAACCTAACGCCCCGCATGGCTTTGCGCACGCGCCTCCCATTAGGTATCTCTCTGCTTGTCACGTCCAAGAGACGCGACTCCTTAGGTCTTGTTGAGACCCAAGGGCACCAGATGCAAGACGAGAGGCGGTAGGCCATCCCATGAAAGACGAAATCCTCAAGATGCTACGCGAGACGTTCCCAGTCCATCGGGGAATATCAGATAATGATGCTGAAAGCCGCGAGAATGTCGGGGCGGAGATACGGGGATCTGCTGCCTCCTCGACATCCGAAACGTACGACCTGCCCGATGGACTCATGGATGTGCCGCAAGTAACGGAATACCTGTGCGTATCGAAGACATCGGTCACAAGCTCATCGAGCGGCAGAAGATCCTCGTCATAAGGATAGGGAGACTGCTAAAAACCGTGTAATAAGCAACTTGTTAGTTGCGTTTATTCTGACCGATGTAATCATCAATATCGTTCACGATAAGGCGAAGCAAATCACCCTCTGCGATTCCCCATTTTAGTCCCATGTCTTTTCTGAGCTGAATAAGAACCCTCTCCATCCCAAACAATAAGTCTTTTGGGTCATTAATGCCTCTTGATGAAGCAACCCGCCAATTCCCCCAAGCCTTAATCGCTTTGGAAGAGCCCCAAAGGGTCAGTTCTTTCGTAAATTGGTTGAATAAATCAACCAACTCTTTTTGTGTAAATTCCTTGCCGGTTATTGTTTGGGCTTGAAAATCGTAAAACATAGAAATGAGCTGCATATACGGTTCTTCACGATGTTTGCGCAAATACTCGTTGCGCCTCATAACATTACTCGCAACGTTTCCCGAAACGTATGTAACAATAGATACCATCGCAGTTATCAGTGCGACTACAATTGCAGAGTCAAGTGTAGAAAGAGATGAGAAGAAGACGGCGACACCTGGTCCAGCCAGATTAATTAGAGCTGCAACTCCACACATAAAAATAAACACTATGATAGCTAAAACAAACAGTCCTTTTATAATTTCCCGTGCTTGTGTGGATTTTGTCTTGCCGTTTTTCAGATTGTTCATTTGCGCGCTCTTATTCATCTAATCGTTTTTAATATCTTTTTCACAGCCTCGCAGCACTGTGCGAGCTCTATTATTCTTGCAGCTCTTCTAGTTGTCCTGAAGGGTCTTGATAAAGCCGGCAGACTCCTCGATTCCCTTATCTATACCGTTATGGTTTACGCGATCAGTAATACCGTCGCCATCATCATCGATGACGATATTAGTCTTACACATGTTGAACAAGAGACTAACTAGAAGAACCGTGTTTTCGAATGCGAGCTTTTCCTTGTCCGTAAAGTCATTCCAGTCCGTTTTGCCAAGATCGTTGACCACAAAAGAAATCTCGTCAACATGTTTTACGTATTCATGTCGAGTTACCTCGATAGCCTTTGCGTATCGCTCAGCGCTTTCTCGAATATCATCAAACAGTGCGCATGCCTGATCGACGGATTTCTTCTCTTCAAGAACCTGCTCCATAAGCTCTTCAGCGTTGTCGGACAACTTTTGACCGATAACGTTGATGATGACGCCGCCAACGAGGATACCTGCTCCAGCTGCCGCTCCGCCAAGAACAGCGGCTCCTGCAGCCATTCCGCCGCCGCCCATTGCCAATGAGCCTCCTCCGAGGGCCGCGAGGGTGGCGTTGGTTGCCGCAACTCCGCTTAAAGTCGAGATTGCCGTGCCTGTGGATGCGGTTCCCAAAGCTGCCACGACGGAGGTGGTTGCGCCTGCCGCTGCGAAACCACCAGCGGTTCCGGCTGCGGCACCAGCAAGGCCGCCTATCGTTGCCTTTGCCACAACGGAAACAGCGCGCAGTCCATCAGAGCTGAACTTAGGCAGCTCCGTGCAAGACGCGTCGATCGCGGTAAATTCAGGTGCATTTTGGATTTTGGCCACAACGTTCGAGAAGTCCTCGAAACTGCCGAGCGTTTCAAGTTCCAGAATTCCGAGATTGTCCATTGCCTCATCGGCAAGGGTGCCTTTCTCGACGAATTTGTTGCAGCATTCCTCATGAAGCGCCTTTGCTTCGTCTTCCTTGTCAATTGCTTTCTTGATGTTCACTCCACCATGGGCACCAACTCCAACTCCAGCGATGCCAGCAACAGCTGCAGCTATTCCGATAACAATGGGCAATGGCATTGACTCTCCTTACTCGAAGCGAAGAAGCGCTTCCTTATTTGTCATGTGATCATCGAGAGAACCGTTCCACGGCTTCGCGAGACCGAGTTCTTCGTAAATGCTATTAAGTTCGACATTGAGCTCTTCTTCAGTATTAACCCTAGAGAGCTTGTTGGCGAACCTCTCATATTCCTCGGATTCCTTCTTGAATCGAGCTGCATCGAGGTCCTCGAGGTCTGCGAGGTAGTCTTTGTAGGTCTGGTTTAGCGCTACCATTGCCTCGATGTCTCTCTCGAGGCTGAGGCGGATGCTGAGCTCTCGGATCACTAGTATCGACAGTCTTATCCAGGCAAGGTAGTTGATTCTTGAAAAAAGCTCTACTGCATTTGCTCCGCCAGCAGACTTTACGTACGCATCCGCGCCATCTAGGATGCACATCGTGCCATTAGCGACAAGGAGCATGGTTCGAAGGCCATCGTTCGCCTTCGCTTTCAGGCTTTCAGTCGGTTTGATGCCCTGCGTAAAATACTGTCTCAGGGCCCAGATTAGTTTGACCATCAAATCGACGACCAGGACCGGCGCAGCCATAGCGAGCTCAAAGCGGGTATCGTAGCCCTGCTGGTAAACGCGGGTCGCGACATCGGCAAACGTTTGTTTGTCCTTGCCAACGTTGAGCTTTCCAAAATTGCAGAACTGGAAGAGCTCGTAAAACGGTGCGGCCAATCCAGCTCCGCGCCCACCTTGCCCCCTGGTGCCGGAACTCCCGGCAATATCGGACATAACGTGTCCGAGCCAGTTAGCAAAACCGCAGAACAGCTTTGATTCAAAGGTGTGCCCGCACAGCTTAAGGCTGCCAAGTTCGTTCTTCTCCGTCGTGATTGGGATAATCGTTCCATTGCTTACGAACGTTGAGGTCGAACAGAACTGATCAAGCAGCGAGAAGAATAGGCCTACCGGATCAGGCGAATGCGAAAGCGACTTGAAATGATGGTTCTTGGTTGACATTTTGAACCGGTTGTTGATGTCGCCGCTGTGCCTTTGATCGTAGTTGACCGTAAAGGTTTTCTCGAGATAGCCAATTGCGCTGGAGAGAGAATCTTCCTTGCCTTCGCGAGGAGACCATCCTGTCAGCTTCGCGAATTTCTTCACGGCTTCGTCAACTTGGTTGTCGGCCCATTTCTCCAGAGGTTTGCCTTCGCCAGGTGCGCCAACCATGAAGATGTCTATCAGCCCGCCAATGACGCCACATGTGGTTGCGGCAACCAGGTCATAGATATCGCAACCACCAAATGAAAAGCCATTTCTTTCCGTGGTCGTTTCGAGAACGCTAACCGTATAACGGGACCTAATTTCGATTGTGTTTTGCATATCGTCTCATTCTGCTCACCATACATTCGGATGCATCGTGATTCCATTATCCCACTGCAAGGGCGTTTTTCTTTCTGTTTTAGGTGCCTGAAAAAGCACTGGGACAAATTGTCCCAGTAGCTAAACCCCCTCTTCGTAATCGTTGCAGCACCATTCAGGATCGTCGACCGTAATGCAGCAGCCTCCGATATGCACGTGACCCTCGTCGATGTCCTAGACGAAGCCATCTTCATAAAACCGGAAAACCGACTATAAGCCACCATAAAAACAGGTAGACGGCGGCATATGGTAAACTTATATAACAATGACGCCGAATCAGTGGCACTCAAATTGAATCTTCAAAGGAACGACGATGGACGAAACCGAGTTCAAGCAGACGCTCCTCAACGGCAAGAAGACCGAGCGAATTATATTTGCCGTCACTCCCGACCTCAAGAAAGCGGTGACAGCCATGGCCAAGCAGGATTGCGTGTCGGCTAGCGCCTTCATCGCGTCGATGCTTGCGGAAGAGGCAATCAGGAGGATAGCGCAATGAACGAATCGGACGTGCGCTTAAAGCTCATCGACCCCGCGTTGAAAAAGAGCTGGGACACTGATAAGCAGATATTCACCGAATACTATTTCACCGACGGCGAGATCGTCGTGCGCAGGAATTTCCATACCAGGAAGAAGCCGAAGAAGGCCGACTACCTGCTTATGTACAGGCGCGAAATGCCCATCGCCATAGTTGAGGCGAAGGATTCGAGCCACACGGTCGAGGCCGGTCTGCAGCAGGCGATGGACTATGCCATCGCGCTAGACGTTCCCTTCGCATATAGCTCAAACGGCAGGGGATTCGCCGAGCATGACTTCACCACAGGCAAAGTTCGCCGCCTACAGATGGATGAATTCCCGACCCCGGACGAGCTTTGGAAGCGCTATCGCGAATCGAAGAGACTCTCAACGGAGAAGGCCGAGGATATTGTTTCATCGCCTTACTATTACGAACACGGCGGTAACTCGCCGCGCTATTACCAGCGCAACGCTGTCAATCGAACGGTCGAGGCGGTCGCCAAGGGCCAGGACAAGCTCCTCCTCGTCATGGCGACTGGCACGGGCAAGACGTACACGGCCTTTCAGATAGTTCATCGCCTGCGCGAGGCGGGCTTGGCTCGAAAAGTGCTCTATCTGGCTGATAGGAATATCCTCGTTGACCAAACCATTGATGGCGATTTCAAGCCGCTGCGCAAGGTTATCACGAAGGTTGAGCATCGCAAACTCGATCCGGCCTACGAGATTTACTTCGCCTTGTATCAGCAGCTCGTCGGCACCGATGGCGAAGAGATTTTCAGAGAGTTTAGCCCTGAATTCTTCGACCTCATCATCGTCGACGAGTGCCATCGCGGCAGCGCTGCCGAGGACTCGGCGTGGCGTAAGATTCTCGAATACTTCAGCTCAGCCGTCCAGATTGGTATGACGGCCACACCGAAGGAAACGAAAGACGTATCGAACACCGACTATTTCGGCGAGCCGGTGTACACCTATTCGCTGAAACAGGGCATCGAGGATGGCTTCCTCGCTCCATACCAGGTCGTGCGCGTGAAGCCGAACGTCGACGTCTATGGCTGGCGTCCGGAGGCCGGAACCGTTGACGACAACGGTAAGCTCATCAATGACCGTGTGTACGAGAAACAGGACTTCGACCACGACCTGGTTATCAAGGAACGGACCGACGTCGTTGCCAAGAAAATCACCCAATTCCTCAAAGAGACCGACAGATATTCCAAGACGATAGTCTTCTGCATTGACATCGACCATGCCGAGCGCATGCGACAGGCGTTGATCAACGAGAACAGCGACATCGTAAAAGCGCATCCAACCTACATCATGCGCATCACCGGCGATTCGAAAGAGGGTAAGGCGAAGCTCGATGAGTTCATCGATCCCGACGAGAAATACCCGACCATCGTCACGACGTCGAAACTCCTTACTACGGGTGTGAACTGCAAGACCTGCAAGCTTGTCGTTCTTGACAACGTCTACGGCGAGCAGGGCATGACCGAGTTCAAGCAGATCGTCGGCCGAGGCACGCGCATATGCGAGCCTTACGGGAAGCTGTACTTCACCATCTTGGACTTCCGCGACGCCTCTCGAATGTTCGCTGACCCTGCGTTTGACGGCGAGCCGGTCCAAATCTTCGAACCATCCCCTGACGGCCCCATGGTTCCCGATGAAGACGAGCCAGACAACCCACCCGACGTCACCCCCGTGCCCGATACGGATGATTGGCCAGATACCGACGATAACCAGAGCGGCCATGTCAAATATTACGTTCACGGCGTTCCCGTCGAGGTCGTTTCCGAGCGGGTCGAGTACTACTCCGTATCGGGCGATTTGGTGACCGAGAGCCTGAAAGACTACACCCGCAAGAACATTCGGGGCGAATACGACACCCTCGATCATTTCCTCGTTGTGTGGAACGCCGAGGACCGCAAACAGGCCATCATCGACGAGCTCAAGGAACGCGGCGTGTTCCTTGACGAGATCAGGAAAGAATCAGGGCAAGACCAGATGAGCGATTTCGACCTCATCTGCCACATCGCCTACGACCAGAAGCCCCTCACGCGAAACGAGCGCGCGAACAATGTGAAGAAGAAGGGCTACTTGTACGAGTATACCGGCGTGGCGCGCGACGTGCTTGAAACCCTGTTAGACAAGTACGCCACATCAAATCTCGTCGATCTGGACGATACAAGAGTGCTCGACCTCGAGGAGTTCCGCCAATTCGGAAGCCCTATGAAGATATGCAAGGCATTCGGCGGCAAGAAGCAATTCATCTACGCGGCGCAAACGCTTGAGAATGCGCTCTATTCGGCATAGAAAGGCTTAAAGCATGGCACTGGGATCCCTGGTGAAAACCCTCCAGAACATCATGCGTAACGACGCCGGTATCAACGGCGACGCGCAGCGCATTGAGCAGATGACGTGGTTGTTCTTCCTGAAGATCTACGACGCGAAGGAAGAGGAATGGGAATTCCACGACGATTCATACGAATCCATCATCCCCAACCGACTTCGCTGGCACAGCTGGGCACCGGACCCAAAAGACGGAAGCGCCCTCACGGGCGACGAGCTGCTCGACTTCGTCAACAACGACCTGTTCAAGACTCTCGCCGGTCTTGAGCTTGATCAGAACGCGCCCCTGCGCCAGATCGTCGTGAAAGCCGCCTTCACCGATGCTAACAACTACATGAAGGACGGCATCCTGCTCCGTCAGGTGGTCAACGCCATCGACGAGTCGGTGGACTTTACCGAGTACAAGGAACGCCATGCCTTCGGCGAGATCTACGAGACCATCCTCAAAGACTTACAGTCGGCCGGTAACGCGGGCGAGTTCTACACGCCGCGTGCCGTAACCGATTTTATGGCCGAGATGCTCGCACCGAAGCTAGGCGAGTCCATAGCCGACTTCGCATGCGGCACGGGAGGGTTCCTTACGAGTGCCTTGAAGCTACTGGCGAAGCAGGTGAATACACCTTCCGACCAGGAGTCCTATTCGAAGTCGATCTACGGCATCGAGAAGAAGCAGCTGCCGTACCTGCTCTGCATCACCAACATGCTGCTCCATGACATCGACAATCCGCAGGTGTTTCACGACAACTCGCTTGAGCACGACGTGCGCGACTACCGTCACAAGGAGGGCGGACAGTTCGACGTGGTGCTGATGAACCCGCCGTACGGCGGCTCCGAGAAAGCCTCGATACAGAACAACTTCCCGACTGCGCTGCGCAGCTCCGAGACCGCAGATCTCTTCCTTGCACTCATCCTGTACCGACTCAAGCGCGGCGGGCGTGCGGCCGTCATCATCCCCGACGGGTTCCTGTTCGGCCAGGACTCCGCCAAGGTGGAGATCAAGCGCCGGTTGGTGGAGGAGTTCAACCTGCACACCGTCGTGCGCATGCCGCAAAGTGTGTTCGCACCTTATACCTCCATTACCACCAACATCCTGTTCTTCGACAACATCGGTCGCGGCGACGGCGTATGGTTCTACCGCATGGACATGCCAGAGGGATACAAGCACTTCTCGAAGACAAAGCCCATCAAATCCGAGCACTTCGACATTGTTCGTGAATGGTGGAACGACCGCAAGGAGGTAGAACTGCCGGACGGCCCGAAGGCCAAGCTCTATAGTATCGAAGAGCTGGTAAACACCGGCTTCAACTTCGACCTGTGCGGCTACCCGCACGAGGAAGAAACCATCCTGCCGCCCGACGAGCTCATCCGCAACTACCGCGCAGAACGAGCACGGCTCGATTTCGAGATTGATGAGAAGCTAGCCCAAATTTGTGAGATCCTTGGAATCGAGGTTGGGGATGAAGGCTAAGGACCTGCGCAACTCTATCCTGCAACTTGCAGTACAGGGCAAGCTGGTACCGCAAGACCCCAACGACGAGCCGGCTTCCGTCCTGCTTGAGCGCATACGCGCCGAACGTACCCAGCTCATCAAAGAGAAGAAGATTAAAGCGCCCAAGAATGGCGAGTCTATCATCTACCGCGCTTCCGATGGGTCGCACTATGAGAAACGCGGCAAGGGCAAGCCTGTTTGTGTTGATGGCGAGATTCCGTTCGAGATTCCTGAGAGCTGGGAGTGGGCGCGACTAGAATCGATAACAACCTACATTCAGCGTGGCAAGTCGCCCAAGTACTCCTCCATTGAGCAATACCCGGTCGTTGCCCAGAAGTGCAACCAGTGGTCCGGCTTCTCACTTGAGAAGGCTAAATTCATAGACCCCAGTACAGTTCTCAGCTATGCAGATGAACGCACCTTGTGTGATGGTGATCTTCTTTGGAATTCAACGGGGCTCGGTACGCTCGGACGAATGGCAATATACGACTCATCCGTCAATAAGTACGGATGGGCGGTTGCGGATAGCCACGTGACTGTCATTCGGACCGATGCTGAATGGTTTAACTATCGCTTTGCCTTTACCTATTTCGCTGGACCCTCTGTTCAATCTGTTATTGAAGACCTGGCAAGTGGCAGTACGAAGCAAAAGGAATTGGCACAGGACACGATTAAGAACTATCTGATTCCAATTCCACCCCTCGCTGAGCAGCGCCGCATTGCCGAGCGCGTTTCAGAGCTGATTCCGCTCGTCGAGGAGTACGGCAAGCTGGAGGACGAACGCGAGCAGCTTGACGCTGAGCTTCCTGACCGCCTGCGCAAGTCAATCCTCCAGATA
>ERZ651108.471-NODE-471-length-19580-cov-10.487426_pt1 | contig 19580 bp, 29 predicted proteins | sample MGYA00512173_ERZ651108 | MGnify/ENA metagenome assembly ERZ651108 | reverse complement strand
CGTTCTCTTTGAGCTAAGGCGAGGCAACGCCGTACTGGTTTAAAGTTAATCCACTCTCAGAAACCTTTGACGGAATCAAATTTAGATCATATTTTGATGTAAATACAGGAAGAATTACAAACATTCACCTAGAATAATTTAAAGGAAAAATTATGAAAAATAATATTTTTCTAAACTTAAAGAAAAAATCTATAAATAACAACCATTTTGTTATTTCGATTTTTTTTGAAACAATTTACCAATTTGAAACTAAAGATACGCTTTTAGAGTGTTTTAAAAATATTACAACTACCGGACATTTTGGAGTAATAGGTGCTCAATATGAAAAAATAGATGCTACCAGATGGATTGGAGATTATGAAGAGGTAAATGGATTTGAGTATATTGATAAAGCTCCTTCTATTTATTTTTCAGTTGGAGATGATTTCAATCCTGAAGAATTAATTATACCTATTAATTTAGCATATTATTACTTTAATATTGCAATATCTGATTTCTTAATAGCTCACCCTGAATATCAAAAAAAGTGTAAAGAAATACAAAAAACATATTCTCAAACAAACTGTAGCCTGCATGAAACCTAAAATCCATGCGTAAGGTGTGTGCTTCAGCTATACTATAAAAGGGCTGTCATTCCCGTCCGTGTTTATACAGGGACGGGAGAAGGCATCAATTGTTTTGGTTTGAATTGGCTGGATTGAGTTTTCAGACGACCTAAAACCGGTTTTTCAATTCCCGCAGCGCGGCGAATACTTCCAAACCGCTGTCCAGTTGCTTCCCTACCAAATCTTCAACCCGTTCGCGGACATGGGGCAAATCGACCCGCAAAAACGGATTAATTTTGCGTTCATGCGCGAGGGTTACAGGCAGGGTCGGCGTATCTTCCGCCGCGCGTAAAGCCGCTTGAATATCGGGATTTTCCGGTTCGATAAATTCGGCAAAACGCAGATTGGCAGCGGTATATTCATGCGCAGGATAAAACAGCGTGTCTTCGGGCAACTGATTGAATCTTTGGAAACTGTCGTACAAATCTTCTATCGTACCCGTAAACACCCTGCCGCAGCCGGCAGAGAATAATGTGTCGCCGCAGAAAACGTGCAGACCTTCGGCGTTTTCCAAAAGATAGCTGACGTGGCGGTCGGTATGGCCGGGCGTCGCCCACACGGTAACCAACCCGTCGCCGAATGGAAACTGCGTACCCGCCGTAACCGTATGCGTTGCCAAGTCAATATCCGCCTCACCGTACACGGGTGATTCCATAAAGCCGTTTTTGAGGGATTGGACCCCGCCGATATGGTCGTGATGCAAATGGGTAATCCATGTTTGCGCCAACATCAGGCGGTTGCGGACAAGGAATACCAAAACGGGCGTGGCATCGGACGGATCGACGCAGGCGGCGTGGTTGCCGGCTTGAATCATCCAGATGTAGTTGTCGTTTAGGGCTTTGACAGGGGTGATGTTCATAATGTGGTTTCCTCACTTGGAAATAGCGGATTTTAGCTGATGATGAAAAGGTCGTCTGAAAATCTTGAACAAGTTTTTCAGACGACCTTTTGTATGAACGGATAAAAATAGCGGCAGTGGGTTCGGATTATTTTTGATCTATGTGTTCATATCCGGGGCAATCCTCGCTGTTTGCTGAGCTGCTTGCCCAAAAGATACCGTCGCTGTCGAGATAGACGGAGCAGGTCTCTTTGCTTTTGTATCCGTCATTCGGTTTGGCTTCGAGCAGGAAGCCCAAGGCGGACGGATTCTCTTTCCCTTTTTGGGTGTTTTGATAGTCGAAAAACTGGATGGTGAAGTATTCGTTTTGAACCAGGTCTGTTGCCGGGAAATTCTCAAACGTACGGTTTTGCGCGTAGAAGCGTTCGAGGTTTTGAGCGTTGATCAGCAGCTCGGAACGGACGTTCTCCAAGCGGCTTTTACGGATAAAGCGTTCGTAGGACGGATAGGCAAGGGTGGCAAGGATGGCGAGGATGACGATGACGATGAGCAGCTCGACCAGCGTGAAGCCTTTTTGTAATGTGTTTTTCATGATATGTCGTAATTTTTATTGTATGGGCGGGAATTTAGACTGCAATTATAGTTCTTTTCTCCCATTTTGAATGTTTGGATAAATTTCAGGATTGGGAAAATATGTAAATGCGTTGCAATATCTTGGAAATGGTTTTTTATAAAATGATTATAAAACAATTTATTATGATTTTATTTGATTTGCCGTTGACTTGGCTGGAGTAAAGGCTTGCAGTAAAATCCGCCCGTTTTCAGCGTTTTCGGCGGATAAGTGTTGGGATTATGCGACATGAATCGGGTGCTGGATTGAACAGATGAAATGGATGAATCAGAAAGTCAGTTATGGCAAAAATTATTAATAAATGGACGGTCGGAATAACGGTTGCTGCGGTGCTTGGGTTTGCTGCGTGGTCTTATTTTCAGCCCGAACCTCAAACTTCTTACATCACGGAAACGGTCAAACGCGGCGACATCAGCCAGACGGTATCCGCTACGGGCGAGATTTCGCCGTCGAATTTGGTGTCGGTGGGCGCGCAGGCTTCGGGGCAGATTAAGAAGCTGTACGTCAAGCTCGGGCAGCAGGTTAAAAAGGGCGATTTGATTGCGGAAATCAATTCGACCACTCAGGTGAACACGCTGAATACGGAAAAATCCAAGCTGGAAACGTATCAGGCGAAATTGGTTTCCGCCGAAATCGCGCTGAACAGTGCGGAGAAGAAATACAAGCGCGAAGCGGCTTTATGGAAGGAAAACGCGACGTCCAAAGAGGATTTGGAAAGTGCGCAGGATGCGTTGGCTGCGGCTAAGGCGAATGTTGCCGAGCTGAAAGCTGCCATCAAGCAAACCAAAATCTCCATTAATACTGCCGAGTCGGAATTGGGCTATACCCGCATCGTTGCGACGATGGACGGTACGGTGGTGGCGATTCCGGTGGAAGAGGGGCAGACCGTGAACGCGGTGCAGTCCACGCCGACGATTATCCAGTTGGCGAATCTGGATACGATGTTGAACAAAATGCAGATTGCCGAAGGCGATATTACGAAGGTAAAGGCGGGGCAGGATATTTCGTTTACGATTTTGTCCGAACCGGATACGCCGATTAAGGCGAAGCTCGACAGCGTCGATCCGGGTTTGACCACGATGTCGCTGGGCAGCTACACCACCAGCACGGACACGACTTCCAATGCGATTTACTACTACGCCCGCGCTTTGGTGCCTAATCCCGACGGCAAACTTTCCATCGGTATGACGACGCAGAATACGATTGAAATCAATAGTGTGAAAAACGTTTTGCTCGTGCCGACGCTGACGATTAAAAAACACGACGGCAAATCGTTTGTCAGCGTTTTGGGTGCGGACGGTAAAGCTTCGGAACGCGAGATTACGGTCGGTCTGAAAGACAGTATGAATACCGAAGTCAAAAGCGGTTTGAAAGAAGGCGACAAGGTGGTGATGTCGGAAATGAGCGCGGCGGAGCAGGCCGAGGCGGCACAACGCGCCATGCAGGGCGGTCCGCCGAGATAAATAGGCAACAGGTCGTCTGAAAGTTTTGTTTCTTAGCAAAATCCCCTTTCAGACGACCTTTCCACTCCATACATCATTATCGGTCGGAAACACTTATGAGCTTAATCGAATGTAAAAACATCAACCGCTACTTCGGCAGCGGCGCGAACCGCGTTCATGTTTTGAAAGATGTCAGCCTGTCGATAGAGAAGGGCGATTTCGTCGCCATCATCGGGCAATCCGGTTCAGGCAAATCGACGCTGATGAACATCCTCGGCTGTTTGGATAGCGCGACTTCGGGTTCGTATCAAATCGACGGCATTGAAACCGCCAAAATGGAGCCGGACGAACTGGCGGCATTGCGGCGCGAACGCTTCGGCTTTATTTTCCAACGCTACAACTTGTTAGGCTCGCTGACGGCGCGGGACAATGTCGCCCTGCCTGCCGTGTATATGGGCATGGGCGGCAAAGAGCGTTCTAATCGTGCGGAAAAATTGTTGCAGGATTTGGGTTTGGAAGGCAAGGAAGGCAACAAACCCAGCGAGCTTTCCGGCGGTCAGCAACAGCGCGTCTCCATCGCCCGCGCCCTGATGAACGGCGGCGAAATCATCTTCGCCGACGAACCGACCGGCGCGCTCGATACCGCCAGCGGTAAAAATGTGATTGAAATCATCCAAAAGCTGCATAAAGAAGGGCATACCGTGATTATGGTGACGCACGATCCCGGTATCGCCGCCATCGCCAACCGCATCATCGAAATCCGCGACGGCGAAATCATCTCCGACAGTTCAAAAAATCCCGAAATCCCTGAAAGCAAAATCGAACGCATCAAAGAAAAATCTTCGTGGCTGTTTTATTACGACCAATTCGTCGAAGCCTTCAAAATGTCGGTGCAGGCGATTATGGCGCACAAAATGCGTTCGCTCCTGACCATGCTCGGCATCATCATCGGCATCGCCTCGGTCGTGTCCGTCGTCGCTTTGGGCAACGGTTCTGAGAAAAAAATCCTCGCCGACATCAGCGCGATGGGGACGAACACCATCAGCATCTTCCCCGGACGCGGATTCGGCGACAGGCGCAGCGGCAGGATTAAAACCCTGACCATTGACGACGCCAAAGTCATCGCCAAACAAAGCTACGTCGCTTCCGCCACGCCACAGACGAACTCCGGCGGCACGCTGACCTACCGCAATACCGACCTGTCCGCCTCGCTCTACGGCGTGGGCGAACAATATTTCGACGTGCGCGGGCTGAAGCTGGAATCAGGCCGCCTGTTTGACGAGGGCGATGTGAAAGAAGACGCGCAAGTCGTCGTGATCGACCAAAACACCAAAGAAAAACTCTTTGGCGCGGACGTCAATCCACTGGGCAAAACCGTCCTCTTCAACAAACGCCCGCTGACCGTTATCGGCTTGATGGAAAAAGAAGAAAACTCCTTCGGCAATTCCGATGTATTGATGCTCTGGTCGCCCTATACGACCGTAATGCACCAAATTACCGGCGAGAGCTACACCAACTCGATTACCGTCAAAATCAAAGACGACGCCAACACCCAAGTCGCCGAAAAAGGGTTGACCGAGCTGCTGAAAACGCGGCACGGCACGGAAGACTTTTTCATGAACAACAGCGACAGCATCAAGCAAATGGTCGAAACCACTACCGGCACGATGAAACTGCTGATTTCCTCCATCGCCTTGATTTCATTGGTGGTCGGCGGTATCGGCGTGATGAACATCATGCTGGTGTCCGTAACCGAGCGCACCAAAGAAATCGGCGTGCGCATGGCGATCGGCGCGCGGCGCAACAACATCCTGCAACAATTCCTGATTGAAGCGGTCTTAATCTGTATCATCGGCGGCCTGGTCGGAGTAGGGCTGTCCACGCTCATCAGCCTTGTGTTCAACCATTTCGTCACCGAATTTCCGATGGAAATTTCCATCGGTTCCGTTATCGGCGCGGTTGTCTGCTCGACAGCCATTGGCGTGGCGTTCGGTTTTATGCCCGCCAACAAAGCCTCCAAACTCAACCCGATTGATGCCTTGTCTAAGGATTAAAGTTTCAGACGACCTCCAAACCCAAAAGGTCGTCTGAAAATCCCGTTTGGCTATTGTCATCACAATGAATATATAGTGGATTAACTTTAAATCAGGATAAGGCGACGAAGCTGCAGACAGTACAGATAGTACGGAACCGATTCACTTGGTGCTTCAGCACCTTAGAGAATCGTTCTCTTTGAGCTAAGGCGAGGCAACACCGTACTGGTTTAAAGTTAATCCACTATACACACACCGAGGAAAACCGAATGATTACCCTACATGTATTGGCACAGTCCCGCGCCCTGCGCATCGTCTGGCTGCTCGAACTCATCGGCGCACCGTATCAAATCAAAACCTACGCGCGCCATCCCGAAACCCTGCTCGCGCCCGACGAACTCAAAGCCGTACATCCGCTGGGCAAGTCCCCCGTTATCGACGACGACGGATTCGTACTCAACGAAAGTGGCGCGATTACCGACTACCTGATTCAAACCTACGGCGGCGGACGCTTCATGCCCGAACGCGGCAGCCAAGATTACTGGCATTACCAACGCTGGCTGCACTATGCCGAAGGTTCGATGATGCCCTTGCTTTTGCTCGGGCTGGTGTTCCGCAAAATAGAAAACGCGCCCATGCCGTTTTTCGTCAAACCTGTCGCATGCAAAATCAGCGGCAACGTCAAAAACGGCTTTATCGAGCCGCAAGCCGCCCTGCATCTAGCCTATGTCGAAAACGAATTAAACGGCAAAGACTGGCTGGTCAACAACCGGTTCAGCGGCGCGGACATCATGATGAGTTACCCGCTGCAAGCCGCCGCCGACCGCTTCGGATTGGCGGAATATCCCAACATCCGCGCCTATTTGCAGCGCATCGAAAACAACCCCGCCTATCAAACGGCGGTACAGAAAGTAGGCGGCCCGCTGCTGCGTTTGGATAAATAAGGTCGTCTGAAAAAGCAAAAGTCGGGTCCGGCAGCCCGACGAGATACAGAACACACAGTTCACACAATACATTGCGAAAACAGCCCGAGTGTCGTCCGAACCCGCAACATATAGTGGATTAACAAAAATCAGGACAAGGCGAAGAAGCCATAGACAGTACAGATAGTACGGAACCGATTCACTTGGTGTTTCAGCACCTTAGAGAATCGTTCTCTTTGAGCTAAGGCGAGGCAACGCCGTACTGGTTTAAAGTTAATCCACTATATTTCAGACGACCCCTCCCGAAACAGGCATCTCAAGCCTTCAATACAAGGAAACCTATGGACGTTTACGCAAAATACGCCGCCTACCCGCAAAGCGGCATCGAACAAATCAAAACTTCCTCCGGCACTCCTGCCGCCGTATCCGAATACGGCGCAGGCAAACTATGGGATGCGCTGCATTTCGTTCTGACCGGCAAAGGCTCGGACGATGCCGACGCGGCAAACCCGTTGAGCAAAGCCATTATCGGCAACATTTTGCGGCAGGACGAAGAAGCGGGCGAACACACCGGCTGGCTAGACGATACCGAAATTGCCGAAGTAGCCCAAGCCCTAAACCAAGCCGACTTCGCCGCGCTGCTTGACGGCAAAACCGCAGCAGATTTCCAAAACAGCCAAATCTACCCCGATATTTGGAGCGACGAAAAAGCCTTTGCCGAAACCCGTACGGAATTGGCACAGCGGTTTCAAGAACTTGCCATGTTCTACCAAACTGCCGCCGAACAGCATTGCGGCGTAGTGGTCAGGATTTCATGATTTCAGACGACTTGTTTGAATGGGCAGAGGTCGTCTGAAAAAAGTAGGTCGGATACTTGTATCCGACATAAATTCAAATAAGAAATGCCTTTGCCGTCATTATTGCGCAGGCGGGAATGACGGCAGCAAAAGTAGCGCGGGCTTCGCCCGCGAAAACAAGTTGATACATCCGCTTTCAGGTTTTCAGACGACCCCAAAACCAAAGGCTAAAACATGAGTCCCGACAAAGTACGACGAAGCAAGCTGAATACATTGACCGATCTGCCCAATGTCGGCAAAGCCGTGGCGGAGGATTTGGCTTTGCTCGGCATCACGCAGCCGCAGGATTTGGTGGGGCAGGACGCTTACGAAATGTACGACCGCCTGTGCAGCCTGACCGCAACCCGACACGATCCCTGCATGATCGACATTTTTCTGTCGCTGGTTGATTTTATGCAGGGGAACGAACCGAAGCCGTGGTGGCATTTTATGGAACAGCGAAAAGCGTTTTTAGCCGATAAATAAACGCAGCCGATGAGATTGTTCAGACGACCTCCCAAACGTTTAGGTCGTCTGAAAACTTAAACCGAAAGACAAACATGCAGACAAAACCTTTTTTTCAGACGGCATTATCCCTGTCGCTCGCCCTTGCCTTAAGCGCGTGCGCCGTCCACAGCGCAGACCAAAACCTTACGCTCGAATCGACGGGTCAGGTGATGAGCGCGGCAGAAACTGCCGAACGCTACGACGTGAACGGCAACTGGTGGGAAATCTACCAAAGCCAGCAGCTCAACGCCCTGATGGCGCAGGCTTTGGAAAACAATATCGATTTGAAACAGGCGGCCATCAGCGTCAATAAAGCCCTGTATCAGGCAAATATTTTGGGCGCGGATTTGGTGCCGTCGTTCAGCGGTTCGCTGGGCGCGTCCACATCCAAAAACCTGAAAACCGTCAGCCACGGCAACACCTTCAGCAGCCAGCTCGGCTTGAGCTACGAATTGGATTTGTGGCGCAAACTCAGTGCCACCGCCGACGCGCAAGTATGGGAATACCAAGCCACGCGGCAGGATATGGCGAACACGCGCCTGACTTTGATCAACAATGTCGCCGACGCCTATTTCAACATCGCCTATCTCAATGAAGCCATCGAATTGGCGCAAAAATCCCTCAAGCAATATCAGGAAATCAACCGCATTGCCGAAGCCAAGTTCCGCTACGGCAGAGCCGATTCCAGCCAGCCGACGCAGGCGAAACAATCGCTGTTGAGCGCGCAAAACAGCCTGATTTCCCTGAAAAGCAGCCTCGACACGCAAAAACAGGTGTTACGCAACCTGCTCAACCTCAAACCGAACGAAGCCATCGCCGCCGACCCCGCGCAATACCGACTGCCGTCCGTCAAAGGCGTGAACCTCGACGTACCGATTACCGTGTTGGCTAACCGCCCCGACCTGCGCGCCGCCGAATACCGCCTGCAATCCTCGCTCCAGTCCGTCAAAGCGCAAAAACGCAGTTGGTATCCCTCGATTACATTGGGCGCGAGCTTGAGCACGTCGTCTGAAAAAGGCAAAAGCGCGTTCAATATCCCGCTGCTGGGCGGCTCCGCCACCATCAACCTGCCATTCCTCAACTGGCAGACCATGAAGTGGAAAGACAAAACCGCACAAGCCAATTTCGACAGCGCCAAACTCGACTTTGAAAAAGCCCTGACCACCGCGCTGAACGAAGTCAACACCAACTACCTCGCCTACCAAAACGCCCAAGCCGCGCTCGACAACCAAGAACAGCGTTATGCCTTGGACAAGAAAAACAGCCGCTACTACCAAGTGCGCTACCAACACGGCAAAAACGAGCTGAAATACTGGCTGGAAGCGTTGAGTACGGAATACGGCTCCGCCCAAAACGTGCTGAACCAGCGGTACGAAACGCTGAAATACGAAAACATGGTGTATAAAGCGATGGCGGGACGTTATACGCCGAAGTAGGAATGAGCAATTTCAAAATGCCGCCTGAGAAATCAGACGGCATTTTTAATTTTGTTAATCAAATTAATCGAAGATGATGTAGCCGGTTCTTTATTTAACTGACCTGATGCACAAGAAATACTTACTTTAAAACCATGGCAAATGGCTAATTACGGCGGATTTAAGCATTGGTGCTTTCTGATTGTTCTACACGCCACAAAGAACAGCAGTCTCAGCGGTTTGTTTTGTTGGTGCTTTTAGTCAGTGTTTTCTCTTTGCCGTCTATACGGTATTTCAGGCGGAAAACTTTCCCGCCTGCTGGGGTAACTTCAAGATATAAGCCGCCGCCGTCAAACATCTTGGTCTTTTTCCCTGTTTCGGCGGGCTTGGCATTTTTGATTTGTCGGTCATTCAGCGGCATGGTGGGGGTATGTTTTAGAGGGTATTTTCAGATACCCCGAATCATACCCCTCTGATTTTGGTTGATTCAATTAGATTAAATTAGACGGCGTTATGTAGCCAAAAAGAAAACAATGGAATATAAAGAAGTCTGAAACCCTTGCATTTACAAGGATTAGTTAATGGCATTAGACGGGATTAAATGAAAAAAAAACGCTTAGAATTTCTAAGCGTTTTTGTATGTTGGTGCGGACGGAGTGCGATTAAACAGATAATTGATTATGATTTATTAGCGTCAGTTTAAATATATTTTGTAAATAAAACAGAATGATATAGGTTAGTTATTGTTGATTAGAATTGGTTATGGTTTATTATGGCATATAATACCGTGTCCCCAAATTGTCCCAGTTTGATACCGATGGCAACAATCGAAAAACGGAACGGCAAATACCGTGTCAAGGTACGCCTAAAAGGTGTTACCAAGTCTGAAACCTTTACGCTTAAATCCGATGCGGTCGCATGGGCGGCGAGGACTGAGGCGGCAATTTTAGACGGCGTGCAAGGCAATGCGCCTAAAAGCCTTTATTTTTCTGATTTGCTGACACGATACCGCGATGAAATCACTCCGTCGAAGCGAGGTAGTAGGGCGGAAACATACCGGCTGAATCGTGCGCTACGGTCTGAACTGGTTGATATTAAGGTCAGCGACCTGCGCCCGTATCATTTTGCCCAGTGGCGCGATAATCGAAAAAAAGAAGTGCAGGACGCAACAGTAAGACGCGAACTGGAAACCCTTTCTGCTGTATGCCAAATGGCGGTAAAGGAATGGGGGGTTTTGCCATCTAATCCATTGCTGCAAATCAGACGTCCAAGCAAGGGAAAGGCGCGGAACTACATACCGTCTGACGATATTGTTTTGGCCGTTGTGCGCGAACTTGGTGTAACTGACGGCGTGCCTATAATTACAACCAAGCAACGTATCGGACTGGTTGTCTTGTTTGCAATTGAGACGGCTATGCGGGCGGGGGAAATCTGTAACATGATGTGGCGTGATGTGCATTTGAGTAGGCGCGTGGTACATCTGCCGATGACGAAGAACGGAAGCAGTCGTGATGTGCCGTTGTCTAAAAAGGCTATGGCAATATTGGATAGACTGCCACGCTCTGAGAGTGGATCCGTGTTTGATGTAAGCTCTCACACGCTTGACGTGATGTTCAGACGTGCGCGGGCGAAGGTTGATGGCGCAGAAAACTTCCACTTTCACGATACGCGACACAAGGCACTGACGCGCATGGCGGCGAGGGTTGAGCCTATGCAACTGGCAAAAATCAGCGGTCATAAGGATTTACGCATATTGCTGAACGTGTACTATAACCCTGATATTGGGGAGCTTGCTGATTTGCTGGATTGAAAAAAACCGCCTGTTACGGCGGTTTCTCTATTTTTGACGGCGGCGGCGGATAAAGTCGTGTACTTCGGCTTTCGGCCATAACCGTTTGCGCGGCGAAATTACAAACGGCTTCGGGAAGTCTGCCTGTTTGCAAGTTTGATTAACGAATGTTGCGCGTTTGACGTGTAGTAATTCCGCGCATTCTTGCGCTGTTAGATACATCTTCTGCCCTTTCTAATTTTCATCAGGCGGTATTTCCGCCGCCTGTTGGATTGGTAGTTATTCAGCCGTCGGCGCATCATTGCTCCGTACAAACTTCGCCAAATCGGGTTTGAAGTAATTTTCGCCTTTTACGATTTTCCCGTTCTCGTTGAAAATCGGATTGCCGTTTTCGTCAAACTTGCTCCAGTTTGATAAATTGACTTCTTGCAGTGCGCCAACCATATCAAACCCCATCATGTAGCCCACGCCGATTGCTGTTACGATTTGGTCGCAAAGGGAATCCAGCAGGTCGATTTCCCAGTTTTTAGGCAATTCTAAAAATTCGCCATCAATATCTTTATTGATAGCACTACATGCGTAAAATTCTTCTGAAACTTCATATGTTTTGTCTGCTATATTGTTGCAAGATAGCGCCCACATCATTTCAGAAACTTCTTCAAAGTGCGCCCCGATTTGGGTTGCCTTATCTTTTTCTGTTGGATTTGGTTTTGCTGCCTTGAACCAATTAATGATTTTTTCGATATTCATTTATAAACTCCTATTCGATTTGTACGATGTATTCTTTTTTGTCATGCGGCTTGTTTTGGTTTACCGCCTGCGCTTGGTAGTAGGGGCGCAATCCGTAGGGAGTTATACAGGTTATGACGTTGATTTGCTCTACCTTGTAAACCGCGCCGTCCTGTGTTTTAAATTCCTGCCCGATACGGTATGGGCAGCCGTGTTTTCGGGATTTGCTCTCAGGTCTAACAAAAGCTCGCTCTGTTTTTCGTTGAGATAATTTATCGTCGCCGATAGTTGACGTAGTTCGTCTGAGATTTTCATTGTCATTTCACTTGTCCTTATCTTCAGGTGGTTTTGGTAGATACATCCAATGGCTTACGGGGTAAGGGGCGTCATCAAGCAATATCCCGAAATTGGCATAGGGTATTGAATTATCACAACGCCCCCAAATGGGGAAAGGGTCGTCATCCGCGAGAACAAGCAATCCACTTGTAAAACTTCCATCCACGTTGAACCATCCTGCCCATACAGGCGTATCTAATGGCGGATTCCCTTCAGATGCTTTCTTCCATTCGTTCATTTTTAAACTCCTTTCATAAATGTAAACCAATGTGTTGCCGTTTGATTTACCTTGTGTTTCCTGGTTACATGTCCAAAAATTGGCTTTTCTTCAGTCAAGGATAGTATTTCTTTGACTGATATTTGATTTTCGTTCCATTTGAAAATTAATATTCCGCCATCCTCCAATACTCGGAAACATTCGGCGAACCCCTTTTTAAGGTCTTTCCTCCAATCTTCGCCAAGTTTCCCGTACTTCTTGGACAACCATGAATTTTTTCCGGCGTGCATTAGATGTGGAGGGTCAAAAACAACAAGGCGGAAACTCTTTTCAGGGAATGGTATATTTGTGAAGTCCATTTTTATATCAGGCTTAACTTCTAGGTATCGCATTTTTTCCCTATCTTTAAAAAAATGTTCCTCTTGCCTAATGTCGCCAAACAGAACGCGTTGGTCTTCTTTGTCGAAATACATCATCCGTCCACCGCAGCACGGGTCAAGGATTTTCATTTCATCTGTCCTTTCTGATATTCGTTTACTTGTATCGCCCCTTTCGGGATTCCTGATAGCTCGATAGCCATGACGACGGCGGCGATCAGGATTGCGGTAATTATGTCTTTCATATTCGGCACATCCTTTCCCCGATCCACCGCATAACCGGAACCGCCATGCTATTGCCGATTGCCATGTAGCGCGGCGTGTCTGGGCATTGTTCAGCCGGCTTGTTACGCCACGGAATCCGAGTGTAGTTGTCGGGGAATCCTTGAAGCCTTTCGCATTCAATCGGGGTTAGTTTTCTTACTTTGGGATAATTTATAACGCAGTTGCCGTTACAAATTTGGTCTGAGTCAACCCCGCGCCCGCCGAATCCTGTACTTAATGTCGCTCCAATTTTTGATACTAATAAAGTTTCACTTCCGCCAGACAGCGCGCCTCCTGTTCTTTTTACTGTTCCTCCAATATCGGAGGATTTGTATGTTCCAAAGCTGCTCTCAATAAAGGCGGAAGATTCTTCTTCAGATGTTCCGCCCTTTTTAAAATCCCTGCTTTCGCCCGGTCGCTCAAATAGTATTTCGGTGATACGTCTGTTTCGACTACCTGCGACAAGAAACACTCTTCGGCGACGTTGGGGGACTCCGAAATATTGGGCATCCAAGATTCGCCATGCGATTTCGCACTCCTCGGAACGCACAATACCAGCACCCGTCCATCTTCTCCCTGTTGGGAGAAGCTCTTTGGATTCGCCAAGCAAAGCTGCCAAAAAACATCCGAAGGCGTTGTCTCGTGTTGATAAGACGCCGGGGACGTTTTCCCATAGGACGACTGCGTCGGGCAGTCCGTGGCGTCGTCGAATAGTGTTAATTGCATTTAAAATCCTTACAAAAACAAGCGTCAGGTTTCCACGTTCGTCATTCATGCTGTTTCTTAAGCCTGCAACCGAAAAAGCCTGGCAAGGTGTCCCGCCGACCAACATATCCGGTGCTTCAATTTCGCCCGATAAAATCCGCTCCGGTAATGTGGTCATGTCGCCGTGATTTGGGACAGCCGGGTAATGATGCGCCAATACCGCGCATGGGAAAGGTTCGATTTCAGAAAACCATATCGGCTTTAGATTCAATCCGTCCCACGCAACGGATACCGCTTCAATTCCACTGCAAACGCTGCCATAGGTTAGTTTTCTCATATGATTTCTGCCCGAATCAAGTCCTTGCGGAATTGGTTGTAATTAATCAGGCTGATTCCCGTGTTTTCCTCGAATGGAATCAGGAATCTTGTCATTGCAACACGCACAAAATCTGACAGGCGGTCGAAATTGCCAAGCGTCTTATAATCGTCATGGCGAAGTTCAGGAATTGTGTTTGCCGGTTCGATTGCCACGTGGCACTCAGATATGCGGTAAAAATGCCATGCTGCGTTTAAGACTTCTTCGCGCAACACGTTTTCTTTTTCGCCGATGTCTTTTGCGATGGCGCGTATTGATTTGCCGTTGATGATGTCAAACAAGGCTTGGATATAGCGTTTAGGACGTTCGTACAGGCTGGCGGTGTACAGGGCGATTTGCACGCTCGCACAATAAAGACCGACCTTGTCGATAGTCTTTTCAGGGACGACCGCGTCGTATGCTTCGCAATACTGAATCAGCTTCAACACTGGCTTCAGGATTTCGCGCCGTTGGTTTGGCGACAGGTCGTCTGAATCATTACTGCGTAAGCTCTCGATTGCCGCCTGTGCTTGATTGGTCGTCTTGCTTAACTCACTGTCGGCGTAGATACAGGAGACGACACGCATTGCGCGGATAAGTTTTTCAAACACAGTTACGCTGATTCGGTCATAACCGTAAACCAGCACTTCATAGTGCATAAGGTTTTTGATGTTTTCGGTCAATTGCGCGTCAAGGTTTTGCGGTTCGCCTTTCTGCATTGCCATCTTGTTCATCACATGGGCTGTTGCGATGGCCGACAGCTTGTTGCGGTCGGCGCGTTTGTTGCCGATATTTTCGCGGGCGTATTTTTTGATTGATGATTCTTTCTTTGCCGCACGTTTTGCGGCCATCATTTGGCTTGCCGTCGGGCGTGTTACTACTGTTTGCATTTTGTTTCCTCGCTTTTTTGATGCCGTCCTCTCAACGGCTCGGGCGTTTGGCTGCCTAGAATGGGATGTCGTCTGATTCATTATCAACGGGCGCAGCGGGTGCTGCTTGACGGTGCGGTGGTGTTGGCGTTTCTGCTTGCGCCGATTGTGCCGATTGCCCGTCATTATCACCGCCCAGCATTTTCATTTCGTCAACAATGATGTCGTATGCCGTGCGCTCCACGCCGTTCTTGTCGGTGTATTTACGGCTTTGGATTTTGCCTTCCAAATACACTTGGCTGCCTTTTTTCAGGTATTGCCCAGCGATTTCAGCAAGGCGGCGATACATGGTAACGTTATGCCATTCAATTCTCTCTTGACGCTGCCCGCCTTGGTCCTTCCAGCTTTCGCTCGTAGCGAGGCTGAAATTACAGACAGCCTCGCCGTTGGGCATTAAGCGCGTTTCAGGGTCTTTGCCCAGCCGTCCGATCAGGATTACTTTGTTCAGCATTTTGCCTCCATCAAACCTCAACAAATCCTTTATGGACAAAAACAGCTGTCTTAACGACGCTACCGTCCTCTTTAACCACATCAACCGATTTGCGCTCTGAGAACGCATATACCGGTTTAAACCCCGCTGCCTTTAAGGCAGCCTCAAGCGTACCCATAAAGAATGGCGCGCCTCCGATCATGACCTGAGCACCAGGCTCGGAAACAGAGGAAATCAGCTTGGCAGCTTCTTCCGCACGGCTACGAATTTCTTGGGCTGTGGGAATATCTACAAAAGTCAGGATTTCCGAAAGTTCTGAGACGGGAATAAGTTCTGCGACGCCGGCTTCGATTTGCTCGGGAGTAGCGCGATGTTGAGTAAAGTTAATAATCATAAAAAACCTCCTATTTATCATCGGTAAGATATACCAAGCTATACCCGCTAGGGCATTCTTGGTAAGCTATCTCAAAAGGGTCATCCCCCTCGCGGACGAATATGACTTCGACCAAGTCATACCCATCCTCATTTTCATAATGCGCTATATATTTCATAAATATCCTAATTTACTTTTCTTTCAAAACTGTCTTAACAGGCTTCCAAACGGTCTTTCCGTTAACTTCCTGCGCCTGCCTGATTCCGACTATGTGGATGTCGGGATTGCCCGCCGACAGCCTGATAAATTCTTCGGCGGTCTCGATGGACGAATATTCAGGGCTGATTTGGTAGCGGCTGTTGCTCAACCGCTTCCATTTGCGCTGGTCTTCGTACCACTTGGAATCCGTCTTGTCATATACAAGCCGGCGCCGTTTTTCTTCTTCAGGGCGGCTCTTTCCGAAAACGGCAAACATTTCAGTCGCCCTTAAATTCTTCATACCCATCAACGGTAATAATTCGTCGTTGACTGGATATTCCGCCGTTTTTATTCATAACATTTCCGATCACAGTAATTTCGCCATCTCTAAGCTCCGCGAAATTGAGTAGGATTTTCAGTTTTACCGGACCATTTTTATTTGCAAGAATGGTTTTACCAAATTCCCACCCTGTATCTTGTTCAAAGATTTCTTTGCCTACATCAAGATACTCGGCTTCTTTTTCAGCCAGCTTTTTCTTTAATTCAAGGATTTCGCTTTTGTATTGGTTTAGGGTTTCTAAACAATTTTCCATTTTCATCTCCGATTCAGACGACCTTTCAGGTCGTCTGAAATTTTCATTACAATGCGTTGATTTCTGCCTTTTGCTCGTCGGTCAGGTTGTAGGTTTCCAAAACCTCGGCGACCTCTTTCACGCCTGTTGACACCGCTTCAACCAATGCCGCGAACTGTTCTTCCGTCGGCGTGGGCTTGGTTTGCTCTACTACGTCAGCCGTAATAGTGTTTTCGGCAATTTGCTTAAATCGTTCGTGATTCTCGCTACCCAATTTCAGACGACCTGCGGCACCAATATCGGAAAACCATTTTTTGTATTCCTCGATACCCTTGTTTGCCGCCGCTTCGCCGTCAGCAATCAGACTATCTAACTCAGGGTCTGCTTTTACTTCTTTGGGCGTTTCAGGCGTTTGAATGCGCTGCGCCTCGTCTTCGTCGTAGATTCCGCTAAAACCGAACGCTAAACGCGCAGCTTGAATCATGGCTTTGTGTCGGTGCATTCGTTTGGTGTGGCTCTGCCATGGGCCATTTACTTCGCCGTATTTGCCTTTAAATGGCGGGCGGTACACTTCGTCCAAATATTCGCGCGCGACAATGGGATGGCTGCGGTCTTTTCGGTAAATAACGCACTCTACCCATTCATGGGCTTTTGTTTTACCGCCGTCGGGGGTGGTAGTTTCTTCGGAGTATTTGAACTCCATGCCGTCAAATTGCGGGTGGTTGTTGATAATCCGCGACCAACCGTCCACGCCAACTACAGGGACAATGCCGTTTTGCTTATCTGGAAACGCATAAATCTCTTTGGTAAAGGGATTTAAGTTGTATTGGGTAGCGACAATCATCAAGGCGTTAAATTGCGCGTCGGAGGCGTCGCCTTTAAAGACGGTCTGTTTTAGGGTGCTTACCAGTTCGGCGGCATCGCCTTGAATGTTGAACTGTTTTGCTAGTGCTAGGGCTTGGTTTTGGGCGATACTCATTTTTAAATTCCTTATCTGTATTGATTTAAAAGCGTTTCGTAATAGGCTTGACAGGCTGCTACGCGCTCTTTGATTAGTTCGATTTTTTCGTCATCTCGCATGACGGTTACGGTCGTTATGCGCTTTTCAATCGGGATGGCTTCCACAAGGTCGATGTATTTCTCTCGGTCTTCCCACGGCTTCAGCAAATCTTCAGGCGTGGGCAATAACCAAAAGTCGATGTCGGCGCGGTCGCAATCAAACAGCCACATATAGCCTTGCATCTGCCAGTCGTAACCCGCTTTGACTGCTTTCTTTTCGGCTTCGTCCCGGAAGAACGGATGCGTTCCGATGTCCCATGAACACTTGGTATCAACAATCAGGCGGTCGTCTGAATCGAAAACGTCACATTCGCCCGTCAGCCAGTCATTGACGCGCCGCTCGATGTTTTTTCGGTACTCTTTGCCCCGAACCAAGCCGCTGTATTTGATGGCGGTCTCTTCCATCAGGTCGCCCTTTTCGGTATAGGCGTTGCCGTCGAAAGATTCAAAGCCGAACAGTTCACGCTTCGCCATCTCAATCAGTTTTGATTTGGCGGTCTCCGTGATGGTCTCGCCTTTGGCTTTTGGTTTGCCGATGATGTCGGCGATGGAAGAACAACGAATCCTCATAACTCGCCCCTCCTTTACGCCCCTGCAAGCAGCTTATCCATGTGCTTACGCGCCGCCTTTTCGGTTTTGAAAACTTGAACATTCTCCAACTGCGGCCGCTTCACTTTCCTGAGTTGTCGCGCGGGGTCGTTGTAGCCGTCGGGCATGATTCCGACTTGATAGCCGTCTTTAGTTTTTCGCATGACTACGTTTGGGCTGCGCGGCAAACCCATAAAGCCCTTAACCTTTGCAGCGCGGTTGCCGTTCATTGTGTATGGTTGGTGGTAGCTCATTTCGGAATCCTTTACTTATAATCCGTATCAGGCTTTAATGGCATGATGTAAACTTGGCAATTCAAGAACTCAAACTTAAATGCCTTAAATTCTGTTTCATTAATTTGGTTTGAAAGGTAAACAGGGAAGAACATAGGGAGATGTAAACCTAAAGCCTTTTGAATCTTGCCCAGTTTTTTTATGTAATGAATAGCAAGTTTCATACTTTCGTTTTTAATATCAACCTGTTTTAAATCTTCAGGGTTGATATTGGTAAGGTTTTTATCGTTCGGGCAATTTGTTTTACACATCTTTTTCTTGAAGTCCATAATTGAAAACTCGCCATCTTCAAAACAGATGCTGATAAACGGGAAGTCTTTGTCCGTTTTTTTTATTGTGTATTTAATCCATTCAGCAGGAATCATTATGCTTTGTGGAATATTTTTAATTTTTTCTTCGTTGATTACGCAATAAATATGCCCGTTAGTCGCCTTGATTTTGCCTTCTTCTTTGTCAAGGAATACGCCGTTAATCGGGCTTGGGTAATCTGTTTCCGCCGCATATGCCGCTGCTTTCAGTAATTTTTTATCGATATTAAATACTTGCATTTTATTTAACCTCCGCGTCGCCGCGCACTTTTTCCAGCGGCGGTAAAGATTGATAAAGTTTTTCGATTTCGTCCGCCTGCTGGCGCGTCGCTTCTTCTGCTTCGCGCATGGCGGCTTGTCTGATGTCTTCGCGGATGTCTTCATATGGGTCGTCTAAGGCGTCCACGTCGATAAAGGCGGCGTCTGTTGTGTAGTCTGCGTATGCCTGCGCTTTGGCGTATGCCTGCACGCAAAAAGCCACTGCCGCCGAAGCGATGATGATTGCTGTGTATTTCATGGTTTCCTCGCTGATTCATGATGTTTAGGATTGCCCGCCGAATCTTCCTTACTAAACTCGGCGGGCTTGGCTGCTTCTTCGTTCAACCTGCGCCGCGGCTGCTTAAGGAGTAGCTGCCCGCGCATTGTCGTGGTTTAGGGCGGTGGGAAAACATTTCAACAAAAACCACCGCCGGCATTCCCACTCACGACTAACGGTCTGCCTACTATTCCACTTCACGGGTATTCTTTTCAGGCGGCGATAATCCGCGCCTGTTCGATATATCTGTCCGCGTAAAAGTCGAGATTTTCGATTTGTGTGTAGTAATGGTC
>ERZ651108.463-NODE-463-length-19680-cov-28.219465_pt1 | contig 19680 bp, 17 predicted proteins | sample MGYA00512173_ERZ651108 | MGnify/ENA metagenome assembly ERZ651108 | reverse complement strand
GAGGCCACCCACGAGCAAGAGCGAGGCGAACAGCGGTAGCACAGCAATGGCAACTTTTCCGACCGTCGTCCACGGTATACGCCCCTCCAAGGCCTCCAGACGGCTCTCGTTGCGCTCCAGAGACGCAACCGCCTTGTTAGCCTTGTCTATGACCGTGTCGACCTTCTGAGCGGCCTCAGTGGTCTTCTGAGCGCCGATATTGGCGACGCGCTGCTCATACCCATCGAGAGTGCTCTCAATGCGCTGAACGCGCTCCTCCACCGCCACAGAAAGCCGCTCATCGAGCACCCCGACGGCGTACTCGCTGAGTTGGTTCATATCGACTCTCACGGTCCTGCCGTTGCCGACGATTTTCTTAAGCTCATCCAAGGCCGAAGTCATAGTCGTCATCCCGGCTTTGATCTGCTTCATCATCGAGAATGCTTGCAGATCGGAGGCGGGCACTGACGTTCCGTCGCTCAGCTTCACGACGCGCTTGTCGCTCAGCTGCTTCGCGACGGCGTCGAGCGTCTTCTCGATCTCGGAGAGCCTGTTCTTGGTCTCGTCGTCGAGCTGCGTCTGCGAGCGCTGCTCGGGCTGCTGCGAGATCAACCCCTCCAATCGCTTGAACGCTGCTGTGTGTGCCTCGTCCATCGCCTTGAGAAAGCCGCTCGTCGCGTTGTTTGCTTTCGTCAGCTCGCGTTCCTGATCCTCTACGGCGTCGAGCCTCGACATCAAGGACGCTAACATCTCCAAGGCTTGCTGTTCCTGCATGATCTTGTCTAGAGTGCTCATGCTGCTCTCCCTTCTGTGTAGTATTCATATGCCGTTGACGGAATGCGAAGATCTCCCCAACACCCTTCGCTGTGAACTCATCGCAAAGCGATGACGCCTTGCGCCGTCCCCACTTACCGTTATCTTCTCGTCTCATGGAGTACGTCCAGCCATCCCGATCCGTGACGCGCAAACGTACCTCATGCTCAGCGAGCACCTGCTCGAATGACTCACGATCAACCGAACGCTCATCACGAAGCGACTCCACCACTATGTCTCCGAGCGTCTGCTCGAACCCACCTTCTGCAAAGGTGCTACGACGCAAATCCCAATCGGGCTTAGGCTGCTGTGGATCAGGAAGCACCTGACAGCCCTCATCACGCATAAGTTGGTCATTGACTTGTCGAAGCCCTCGTGACCATGAACGACACCGAGACAGTGCTTTCCCAGTGAGGTTGTCGTGATTCACGACGTAGATGTGATTGTGCAAGTGCCCACCCGCACTGTCGGTATGCGTCGCAACAAGGAAGTCTGCACTGTTCATGCGCTTGGCGAGCTTCACGCCGAGATCATGCACGCGTTGGATGTGCTCAGGATTATTCACGTCGAACTCCTCAGGAGAGAAGTTCTGCGTGTAGGTGTACATCTCGTTGCGACGACCAATTGCAGAGACTTGCTCAGCACGCGTAACGATCGCCTCCGGTGACTCCATCGAGTACGTGTACCACTCAGTACGAGTGGGGACGGCATTGAGGTCTCGCCTATGGCGATCACTCACGCCGAACAACGCGTACGTCACTGCTGCACGTGCGCTCGTCGTCGGCTGTACGTTGACCGTGCTCATAGACTCACCTCGTCTCCGAACAACACACGCACATCGGCAAGAGCAGCAAGCACCTCACGAAGAAGCTCATCGCTTACTGCCGTGCCCGCGCGCACTACCTGGTTCAGATTCACACCGACACGACGCACTTGCTCAACTGCCCTCGCTCGCTCGGGCGACGGCCTCGGCACCGCTGCCTGAGCAGCGAGTGCCTCCTCCTCGTGGCTACGTGCGTCCAGCGCGTCACGCAGGACGGCCCTCGCCCACGTGCTCGCCTTCACGCCGAGCACAGTCGCACGACGCTTAATGGCGTCGTGCTCCCTACGTGTCATCCTCACATCAAGATGTGCATCGAGGATGACACGCGCATCTGCCCCCTGTGTTGTCTCCTCTGTCGCCGGGGCAGCTGCATTCGTGGTACCGCCCTTCTCCTCAAGCACATCGGGAGGCGGTACCGCGACAGTGCCAGCAGGCATGTTGTCGGACGATCGGAGCAAGCTCCTCTGTCCTCTAACATGCCGCTGGCCCACGTCCTCGTTCGCGTTGCTCACTGCGGGCGAGGGGGAGGTCACCCCGTGCTGCACAGCAGCAGACGAGGTGACCGAGCGCTGCACAGGACGCGCCTTCACACTCTGCTCCGTGCTGGTCGCACGAGCAGAGACGTGAGGCTCCATGCCCTGCGAGACGATGCGCGTTGGCCTCACTGTGTAGCCGGTCACTGCGCCTCACCTCCGTCATCATGCACAGCCTCCGGCTGCTCCTTCCGACGAGCACGAGCAGCCTTCGCACGCTCGGAACGAGCAGCACGCTGCTGCTCCTGCTCCCGCCGCTCCTGTTCGCGCTCCTGCTCGATAAGCGAGGCAGCGCGCTGACGGTACTGAGCGAAACGCTCAGGCTCATGCTGCTCCATAAGGCGAGCAACACGGACGAGGAGTTGCTCCTCCTCCCGAGCCGCTTGCTCGCGTATCTCCTTGATTTCAGCAGCGTGCTTCTTCTTAGCCGCCTTGATGAGTTCCTTGACGTTAGACATAATTCATGTCCTCCTTTTCTTTTGGATAGATGCCGCTGCCCAGACGGCGAGGATTGAGGGCGAAGCCACCTAGTGACTTCCGAGTTGTTTCTTCATTGATTCGATACACTTCTTGATTGAGAAGTTGTCGTACGTGCCATCACTCCTATACAGGAAGAAGTTCCTCGTATCCCAGTGCGGCATGATCCCGACGTAGAAGAAATCGATACCGGGTGCAGCCTTCTTCACGGCTTCGGGATGGAATGCAAAGAGGTCCCGAACAAACGCAGCATCCCCACCTTCCAGAGCGACTCCAGGGAGTGACCTGTGAAGCACGATTTGCGCGTAGTCGGCAACGGCTCTCCAGGTCTCAAATTGCTTTCCGCCAAGCGGATACCAGGTCATGAGAAATCACCTTCCTCAAATGGGTCGAACTGCATCATTTCGTCAACGTAAGGAGCGATCTCATCGAGATCGACCTCGATTTGTCGTTCGACTTTCGAGCGAGCGTGGTGCCAGAAACGCTCCTTCGGACGAGGGAGGCCAAAGGCGTCGAATGCATCGAGACGCTCAGCAAGCGGGAGCGTCGAGCTCAACCACGGGATGTCGATGACACCCTGGCGCTGTGCGATCACGATGCCCTTGCTGATCCGATCGAGACGTTCAGCTTCAGCGATCTGACCGCCCTCATCGAGCAAGACATCGAGACGGTCGAAATAGTCCTCCCACTGTGCACGAGTACGACGCACAGGAGACCGCTCCCAGACGTAATCGCCATGCTCAGCGTCGTAGCGCTTGAGTCCCTTATCGACGGAGCGACCAAGGATAGCTTGCTGCACGTTCTCCCATGGGACCGTGTGCACATGCGCGACCTCGTACACACCCCCGTCAACCTCAAGGAGATGGGCGGTCATACCCTCTCGGACGGGGCGACGTTTGCGGTCGAACTCAATGGTGAGCTGCTTGTTGACGACCCTCGGAGCGAAGTCGAGACGATTCTCGACGCGCGTCATCTCCTGTACGCTGGGAAACACCTTCATCGTCACGGGGAGTGCACCCTCGCGCGTCACCATGAGCCTCCACATAAGGTCACGATCCTCCTGCGAATCCTCCTTGATGCCCTCGGGGAGCTTGTAACCCCCATGAGCAAGCACCCCGTGAGGCTCACGAGAGAAGTTTGCACGTGTGGTGATGTTGAGCAGGTCTGTCTGGTAATGCTTCTGCTCCCACATCTGTCGAGAGCCAGTCAGTGCCTCGCGAGACTCTTTCCACAGCTCAGCGAGTCCAAACAGATCAAGACCGTTGACCACACACAACGGGGCGTCGGTAATAAACCCGTCTGTCGTACACGAAGGAGTGGAATATCCAAGGTCGTGTAGCTGGTTGAGGGTGGCGATGAGAACAGCGCGAACCAGCGAGGTCGTCATAGTCGCGTGATAGGGCGAGGTGATTGCTGAACCACCCACGTCATCTCGCTCCTGTGCCCACGCGTCCCAACCGCTCTGCCCTAGAACACCCTGTGCAAGCTTGCCATACGGCGAGTTGCTCATGAGCTTGAGAACACCCTGCTCGAAAGACTTAGAGCCAAAATCCCGCTTGGCACGAGCACGGTCATCGAGCAACTGCTTGTAAGCACCGCGCAAGAGTCTTGACGGCTCCTCACCATCCATGCGTACACGGGCGAAATGCCCGATCTGGCACGTAACAGAGGCGCCGAGAATTAGCGCAAGCCACACCTCGGGCCCCGTCGCCCAGACCCCACGGGAACCGCCAGAGGTACGCGGGTAGAACATCGAACCGTCCACGGGAAGTGGTAGGCAGGGGTATGCCACGGACTTGGGGAACTCAAAGCTCACGAAGCCAACGAAAGGAGTGACAGGCCCATGCTCCGCGAAGTCGTCGAGGCTGAGGGGCAGCTTATTCACCGTCCGCTTGATAACCCCACCCTTGGAGAGGAAATCTACGTCGAGAATCGTTGCGGACGAAGTGGGATAGCAACTCATGAGATCGTAATCGTGGGTCTCAACATCAAAGAACCCAATCTCAGAGCACATGTTGTACCCACCTCGGAAGGACAACGCACAGGCGTGGGACCACGTGGCAGAGGCCCCATCAAGAGGAGCCAGCTCACGCTTCCTGTAATACGCGAGCTCGTTCTCGTGAGAAATCTCAGAGTCTTCACTCTTGACAACCTTCACGAGGCCAGCGAATACAGCGTTGAAGACCTTGGAAGCCCCACCGAGCTGCTCAGTGATATTCCGTCGCATTGCACCTGCCGCCCCCGTGGGGAGCGACAGCGGGAACGCCTTACTATCACCGTAGAGAGCGGAGACATATTCCAAGGCGATCACCGCATCGTTAGCCGCGTAGTCGAGGAAGTCCACAGGATGCTCAGCAAGATACTCATCCATGCGTGTGATCCAATCGCCGGGCACCTCCAGCTTCGGGACCCCCACGGACTCACCGAGAGTCTTCAAGCTGACTGCACCGGACTGAGCCATCGTGTCTCGGATCGACACCTCCACCGGACGCCTCCACCGCCAGTTCACACCGTCAAGGACGAGTCTTACAGGCTTGGGGCCCACCATCCCACCCGAGGCACTTATCACCGCGCGAAGGATGTCAGGGGCAGAATCGTCGAGCCATCGAGCACGACGCGAGTCGTAACCCGCTGTGACGGATAACTTGCGCTCACGAGCTGGGTATGCCTCGTTCCATGTATTCACCGCCTTACGCTTATCAACGAACGTCGTGAGGTCAGCGTGCTGGAAATGCGCGACGAGCGTGATGGGCAGTGCGCGGGACGGCGCTCCTTTCCTAAACCACCTACTCGGACGGTGTTTTCCCTGCTTATCAAGACAGTCATCGTAGGAAACACCTTTCTCGCACCATCCTTGAGCGAGAGGATGCTCATGAAGCCCAAACTCCTTGATGCAGATCTCCAGGGCGCGCTCGAAGGAGAGACGAGCAGTCCGCCGCCCAAGGGGGCCGTTGTACTCCCGAGGGAGCACCACACAAAGTTGCAACTGGGTGTCGTCGTTTGGATCGATGGTGGCGAACTGGTAACTGATTACACGGCGGACGATGTCCTCGTTCTCACCGATCCACCCCCGCTGCGGGTCGTGCCCATCGGCGTGAACGAACTCGGTGTCAAAGCCGATCACGATGCTGTCACCACAGCCCGCGCCCATCGCCTGAATCGAGGGGTAGTCGCGGAACGATGATCCACCGCTGGACACCGTGCGCGCGACCGTCTTAGTCAAGACAGTAAATTCGGCTGGGTATTTCTTCGAGGTGGCAACGTCAGTGGCAACGCCCATCGACCAGCCAACGGCGGCAGCGGCGGCAACGGGGCTCTCCCCATACACTGTTGCCGCCGTTGATCGATTCGCCTGGTAAACGAGGGTTTCTGGAGAGGGGTTCCGTGAAGATAAGCCCTTATCTTCACGCGGAGCACCCCTATCCTCACGCGTTTTCACGGTGGTCGAGCTCATCGCAGCACCGCCTTCGAGTCGGCGGTATCGACCCTTCGAGTGCGCAGGTACGCGTCGAGGTCCTCGCGCAGGTAGACGATGACAGGACGTGCGGAGCTTCCCAGGCGCGAGTAGGCAGGTCCCTTCCCACGCACTCGCCAGTTTGCGAGAGTTTGACGGGAAAGACCGAGGTAAACCGCAGCTTCTTCAGCGGTGAGGGCGGCGGGGATGATAGTAGGGGTAGAGGTAGACAAGAGGGTCTCCTAGACACAGAAGATCTAGGCGACCCGAGTGGGATGTCCCTCGGTTGCAACGGCGTTGCATCGCTTGAAAGTGCGGCTCTGATGGCCGCGCCGGTTCAGTCCAGCGTCCCTCTATCTATCCCCAACAATACCAGAAACTCTCTCACAAGACAACAACTGGGCGGTGGAATTGAACCACAATTGCGAATCCCTATGTAGCATGGAGACATGCCAAGAGTTCAAATATCCTCAGGAACGAACACAATCGATTCCGTAACCCCCGTCCGTCTATCGAATGGCAAATACCGCATCCAATGGAAGATCCGTCTTCACGATGGACGGCTCCTCTCGCGCGACACGACGGGCTCGACCAAAGGTGAAGCGAGGGCGAGGGCCCACGCCAAGGCAGTCGAGCTGCTTGCACAGGGCGGGACCGGGGGCTCGTGGAAAGGCTCGTCGCGAGCAACGGAGTACCTCGAAAAAGTCTCGAAGCCCATCGTCACCAACTCGTCGAAGCTCTCGACAAACTCGAAAGCTCGATACAAAACTGTGCTCGGGTACCTCACAACGTCCTTCGAGGGGTACACGATCGCCGCCGTCTCCCGACGACGCACGATCGAAGAGATCATCAAGAAAATCGCCGCAGAGCATGGAGCCGAGAGCGGGCGACACGCAAAGGGGGTTGCCTCGCGATACTTCTTCGAGGAGCTCGTCAAGGACGACGTGATTGAGTACAACCCCCTCGCGGGTGCTCGCATCGACCTTGGGAACGTGAAGAAACGTGTGAGACCCGAGGGTGGTCGAGCTCTCACCGGAGAAGAGTACGACCGCGTGCTCGCGTACCTCCTCGCGCTCGACCCCGCCGAGGGTGTAAAACCGCCCAAACAAGGCTCTCGGACGCTTGCAGACCGCATCGCAGTGCGCCGATGCTGTATCGACCTCACCCTGCTCCAAATGGCCACAGGGCTTCGTTTGAGCGAAGCGAGGACGCTCCAATGGGACGACGTGATCGTGGACGATGACGGCAACGCGGGGTGCGTCATCCGGGTCGAGAACTCCAAGACCCACAAGGAGCGCGTCGCAGCCCTCCTCGAACCCGACGTGCTCGATCACCTTCAGGCGAGGTGCGAGTCTGTCGGAGGTCTGTATGTGGTCGGCGCTCCCCTCAACCCCGACACCGTATGGGATCGCTCGAACGCTCAGCATGCCCTCAAAAAGCTCTACGCCGAGCTCGCTCGCGAGTGCGAGGTCCCACTGCTCACCGAGTACCGCACGCATGTGTGGAGAACAACCCTCAACACCCTCTACCGAGCCGACGTTGACCCTCTCCTGCGAGCGCGCACGCTCGGGCACACCGTCGAGGTCAACGCCGCCCGGTACTCCGACCTCAGCGACCTCACGAGCCTCCACAAAGCGGCACGAGCGCGTCGTGAGGAAAGGTAGGGAGTCCCTACCTTATTCCCTACCTTTCGATGGGAAAGTCCAAGATCGAGCGGTATAGAGCGGTAACCTGATCGGCGAACGTATCGCATAATTGCAACGAATACTCGGCTCTACCGTGCTATTTCGGGATGATATTCATCAGACTGAATAGGTAGTGGGTTCGATTCCCACAGGTGGATCCACTTGAACGCTCAGTTTGATGCAAAATTTTAACGTATCTGGCGGTTGCGAAGGGTATTCAGCTACGCAGGTGCAGGCAGAAAAGCTAGCCTATAAAGTGTTCAAAGTAATGTATATTAATGCTACTGTGCGTACAGAGTAATATTCACTGCGCTTTTCGAGGTGATTGAGATGGCTAATGTTTCTTTTCGGACAGATGATGAGACGAAAGCTCAGGCCGCGGAGTTGTTCCGTGACCTCGGGTTAGATATGAGCACTGCGATCAATATGTTTTTGAGGCAGTCGATTGTCAGTAACGGTATCCCGTTCACGCCACGCCGCGAGAGTCCAACTAATGCCTTGTCGAGAGCTGAAGTTGAGTCTCGCTCTGGTGCTTCGTTTCGAAATGTCGCTGAGCTGATGGAAGACCTCAATGAAGCTGACTAGCGTCTTTCGCACAAATCAGTTCAAGCGTGATGCCAAGGCTCTTTTCAAAAAGCATTACGACGCTGCAAAGCTGGCGGATGCTATCGAAGCTCTTATGCGGCAAAACCGTGAAGAGCTACGCACCTGCTATCGCGGCCATGCATTGCAGGGAAACTGGAAAGGATACCGAGAAATTCACCTTGAAGGTGACTGTCTACTGATCTACCGCGTGAAACATAGCGAGTTGCTTCTTGTGCTCACTCGAACTGGCTCTCACGATGATTTGTTCTAGGCGTTCCTGCAAGTGCAGATCGATTAACGAGAGAATCTTCCTGTCAAGAAACATTCTTCACCGCATCTCTTGCTATGGATGCAGTTTCTGACATGCATAATGAACCTTATCCAGAGGTTAAAATGAGTGCGAACACAAGTATTCCTGACATGCAGTATTCACGTTTTTCTGTCTATTGATTAGCGTCAATCTCAACGCTAATTCCAGAACGGCGCCGCGTGATTTATGTTCTCGAATTTTCTAACGGCGAGTTTTACGTCGGAAAGGCGCAAAATGTGGTGAGGCGATTTGCGCAACACAAGCATGGTCGCACTAACCACGATGAAGCCTGGAAAGATATTGAGAAATTATGGTTTATGCCAGTGTCCAAGAACAAGGATTTTACTCAGATCGAAAGTGATGAGATCTGTAGATTTCGGGCATTCGGCAAACGTTTAAGAAATCGCGCTCTGAATCTTGGCCACAGTCAACCTTCTAGTCTCGACGCAGTAATACCAGTTGAAGATCAGCAGTCGTGGGTGCTTGGGAATGGACCATACAATTTGCATGGCGCCCGAGAGGGGCTTCTCGATTTTGATAAGAAGCCATCAAAATTCTTTAGACAGATTCCTCATGAATGCCGCGATTTAGTTCTTTCTGATTTGGCCTTTGCCTTAACAAAGCTACTCCCCGATGCTGTTGAACTTGAGGGGAGATATTGGACGATCTCAGATTGCCCGGGGACTGGAGGCGGACGTTGGGTGACCTTGAATACGGGATACCTTGAGTTCATGTATTTCCCGAAGACAATTCCGTGGCTGTACGGCGAGCCATTGTCGAGGCTTGCATACATCAATACGCCCGCCGGAACACTTTTAGATGTGAGGTTTTCCGAAGGAGCTTGGGCTGATTCTTCGGACATTTTTGATGTGCCTGAGGAGGTTGAACAATTCTCAGTGGTGCGAAGAACATCATACTCTTCAACAGATGCAGACGCGGTATTGTTCTGTGTCGGTAATCTTGAAAATTGTGCAGCTTATTTACGGACATCTTAAATGATGCTAGGGAATTTGCGTTGTAAGCTATGCGCCAAAACGCTTCAGGAATGTTCGCGAAAAACCACTCTCCTCTAGTCAGAGAAATCTACCAATTCTCCCTTGCGATGGGCGTGGAATTGATGCTGATTGACTGCTCTAGCATCTCGCCTGCTTTAGATTCACTAGTCAATGGCTCAAGTGATGTAGATGTAACAACTAGTTTTAAAAATTGTTCCTTTTCCTAGCAAAGCTGGTTTTCGTAGTTTTGCGCTTACTTGCCTGAATTCATGTCCACCGGGAGTCAATTATCGAATTAAGGTTATCTGCAAATCGTGGAACGTATTGGTTAAGCAAGCCGTCGTAGGCGGCTGAAGGTTCCATCAGAATCAGCTTCAAAGATCAAGCCTGATCCAGAAAACGCACCTGTAGCTTGCACCCACGCCACCGGTTTGAACTGTCCTGGGTTTTGTTCCTAGGCGTTTACCTTGTTTTCTATTATTGCTTGTTGGAGGCAGTGTTCGTTCCACCATGGCGGGATCCGTCTTGGTATTTGGGGTTGTAGCCGATGACGCCCGCGCATGACCTTCTCGGACGGTTCGCCCGCAAGAACGCGTACAGTTCCTCGTAAGCCTCAGACTCATCAGGTCGATGAGCTGCCTGTTTTCCAAAGGGGCCTGCGGACGGAGCGCCGATGGAGCCGAGACAGTGTGCGCATTTGCGGGTTCGGGAGGAGGCACCGGGCTGTGGTGCTCGCTGGCGCCTCTCGCGACTCCTGAGCGGCTCGGTTGGCACCTCATTCGCTATGACGGCACATGCTTTTTCTTTGGGGTGCCGATGGAGCGGTTGCGATGTTGGAGGACGTTGCCCACGGCCACTACGGGACGGGCTTAATTTCACGCGCGACGGCTGAAATGCTTCGGGAGAAGCACGTCCGAAGGAGAGCCGGTGTTGCTTGGGGAACACGGAGGCTGGTGGAGGCTTTGCCAGTGCCAAAGTCAGAGTCAGCGCCAAAGTCAGACTCAAAGTCAAACTCGGCGCCAGCGTCAAGTTCGCCAGCGGCTCGTTCGGATGAAGAAGTAGACAGAGGCGCAAACGAAGAAGTAGACGACGAAGCGACGGCTCGAACCGGGAAGGTCCGGGCCGCCGCTCGGCGCTCACATTTCACTCAGTCACGGGCTGGGTAGCTGATCCGGGAGACGTGTCAGCGAACTCTACTTGCGCAGCCGTTTACCGCCTGCGCAGGAGAAGCGCCCAGGCGCCCGCCCCGACGAGTCCGCTACCACCGATCCCTACGAGGATCCACTGCCACCAGTTCGAGCCGCTCCCGTACGAGGCGGAACCGCGCTCAGGATTGAGCAGGGCGCTCACGGGGGTAGCGGGCTTGGTGAGCGCCCGCGTCGTGGGCGCTCCTGACTGTGAGGAGTCCGCGAAGTCCAGACCCGCGACGCCGCTCGACTGGGAGTCGTCGGCGCTGGAAGCGCCCGATACGCCGGAGTCGGAGCTCGTTGACCCCGCGCCAGTCGCCGAGTTTGACGACACTAGCGAGCCGGATACGGTCGACCCACCGGTTACCGGGGTTCCGGTCTGCCCGGCACCCTCGGCGAGGCGCGCGGCGGCCGCGGTCGGGTTCCCGATCGGCGAGGCCGGGGCGCTCGCACTTGCTGAGGGGGAGCCCGTGGACGGTGATCCGGTTGACGGGGAGGTGCCCGGAGCGGGCGCGGGCTGGCCGGGCCGCTGCGCACCGTTGTTCGGGTTCGGTGCGGGCGAGGGGTTCGGCTCAGGCGAGGGATCCGGCTCAGGCGAGGGGTTCGGCTCAGGCGAGGGATCCGGCTCAGCGCCCCTCTTGATGGCGTCGTCGCCGACGAGGAAGATCACATGGAGGGTCTTCTCGATGGTGGAGCCGTCAGCGAGGTGCGCGGTGTAGACAAAGTCGGTCGAGTAGCGCCCGGGCTTCGTGAAGTAGAAGGCCTGGTGGTCGTGTGATCCAAAGAGGTAGCGGAGGACCATGTCGGGCTTCATCGAGTCGAGTCGGGGCGTGAATCCCTCGAAGAGGGAGGAGTTACCGGTGACGAGGCGACCGGGGCCGGTGAAGTTCCTCATCGCGACCTCGACGCCCTTGCTTGAGAGCTGCGAGTAGTCGACCCGCTGGGTTGAGAAGCCGACCCAGGGGATGCCCTCGAGCTGGGTCTCGGGCAGACTCCACACACCTTCGGGCGCCGCAGCGGCGAGTTCGCTGTAGCCCTTCGCGCCGGCGGGGATCTTCGCGTGCGTCGAGTCGGGGACGGCGTAGGCGAAGGTTCCGGAGGCGCGGTGGACGGGGTGGCGCGGGTCGGCGGTGTCGTCGACGAAGACCTCCGCCTTCCCGTCCTTCAGGGACATCGCCTGATCCATGTGACCTTCGGTGATGATGTGGATCGCCGAGTCGCCGGGACGGGAAGGGGCGGACGGGTTGGCAGGATCGGGTATCGAGGGATTGCCGGGCTGAACGCCACCGCTCGGTGGCGCATCGGCATCCGGATCCGCAGGGTTTGGAGAGGGTGAGGGTGAGGGTGCCTCGCCGTTGTTCTCCGCGGTGATCGCGCGCAGCGCCGAGATCGCGGCGTCGCCGACGACGAAGTGAGCGGAGCGGGACTTGTAGGAGAAGTTCCCGTCCTTGTCGCGCGTCTCGATGTTGAAACCGACGGCGTAGACGCCTGGCTTCGTGAAGACGTGGGCGAGGGGAACTGCGGCTGCATCGACGGTGAAGCCGCGGTTGGGGTCGCGCGTCGTATCGAGGGTGACGTTCATCGCCCCGTCGGTGACGGTCCCCGCGATGTAGCGGCTGCCCTTGGGGCCGTCGAAGGTGTCGATGGAGTAAACGGCTGGCCCGGAGCGCAGATCGGCGGGCATTTGGGTGAAGTCGAATCCGAGCGATCCGTGCTCACCGGAGGCAGGCAGGACCCAGCGGTCGCCGTCGGCGGTCGTCTGCTTGAGTGAGTCGGGGATTTCGAGGATCGGTTCCCCGGGGATCGACTTGCCGTTCGCGTTCACCTCGAGGGTCACCCGCTTGATCGGCACGCCAGCCCGCACATCGTCTTTGAAGGTCCCCTTGTAGACGTAGTGGGAGGGGGAGGAGGGTGAGGCTGGCGCCTTCGCAGTAGAGCCGAAGAGCGCTTCGATCTGCTTACGGGCCTCGGCCTGGGTGAAGGGGGGCTCGGGCTCGGCGGGCGTCTCCTCGGTGGAGAGTTCGCCGGAAGCGATCATCTTCTCCTTCATCTGCTCGGCAGTCGTTCCGATCGGAGTGAGGGAGGTTGTGGTGCCTTCGGGCAGACCGACCTCGTCATCGGAGCCGACGAGCCACGTGATGGTCGAGGGCAAGGAATTAACGGCTCTCTGGGACCAGGTGGACGTGTAGGAGGCAACCATGTCGAGCCGGTAGACGCCCGCTTTCGAGAAGGTCCAGTTCCAGTGGCCGTGGGAGCCAGCCTGGAGGGAGAGCGGCGCGAGCGAGGGGTCGGAAGAGAGCCCTCGACTCAGGGAGTTCGTGCCGATGGTGCGCCACACCTCGACGGCTCCGGGCCCGGAGGAATTTGCGATCGAGAGCTTCACCTCGTCAAGAAGGATCCCCTCGGGCTGGGCGACCTCGTGCGCCGTGTCGAAGGCACCGATGCCAGCCCAGACGGGACGCCAGTTGTCGATCTGCTCCTGGGGGGCACGCCAGACAATGTCGCCGGGCTTGCCAATGAAGTCGAAGAGGCCGCCCGAGGGGACGACCATGCGCGAGACCTCCTGGGAGTCGGAGACACGCGCGTCGGGGGCGAGTCGGACGCAGACGGAGTTTGGGTCCTTGACGACTTTGCGCCCGTCGACAACAGTAACGGTGAAGATCTCGTCGACACGGGTGACGTAGGCGGCGTCAACATGCGCGTGGTGGAGGAGCTTGCGGCCAGCGCACACGTGGGGAACGCGGCCGTCGGGCCCAGGGGTCGCCTCCGGGTCAGCGCCGGGCGAGCCCGCAGGAACCGTGAGGTCGGCGGGCACGAGGTCCCCGTAGCCAGCCTCTCCGGGCAGGTGCTCGGGATCGTCGGGCGCTCCGGGGGACGAGGGTGCGGCCTCAGCGTTGGTCGAGCCGGAGGCGTCGGAGGCGTACTCCGTGAGAGAGGTCGTTTCTAACGGGACTGCGTGCGCCAAGGGCGCGGCGATCGTTGGCGTAGCAAAGAGCGCGAGGGTGAGGAGCGCGGTGAACAGGGCGAGGAGGGGATGAATCCCGCGGTGGGTGGCGCGCATGATGAACCTTCTGGCGATAATGAGAATGAATTGCATTAGCGTACAGGGCTGTCTGCGAACCGCGCAACCTCGAGTGTGAGGTCCGGATCACGCTTGCCGCGTGTAAGGATGCGAGAAGAGTAATTGATGCCCTCAAGGCGCGCGTACGGGCGCGGATGTCGAAGACTCTGCTCGTCTACTTCGCGGTGTTCGCGGTCTTCCGTTGTGGACGCGCAACTCGGTCTGCATCGCGTAGCCACTCCTTCTCGGCCTCTACTGAGAGGTTGTCGACACCGTCCTCAACGCGGATCCGTACCGACGCGAGCGCCCTGGAACGAGAGCGCGACATCTAGACGCTCCTATTCGCCTCCTCCAGACCGAGGGGCGGGCCTACACCCACCGCTACATCTGTGAACGGCGGTTTCAAGTGGTGAGTGCAACGGCGTAGTTGTGGGGTAATTGTTCTATGGGTTTGGCGGGGGTTTTCAGTTGAATCGTTGGTGGGGTCGGGTGTTGAGTTGGCGTTGGGCTTCTTCGAAGGTCTTCGGGCGGGTAGGTGCCCAGGTCGGTGCCTTTGGGGAAGTAGTCGCGCAAAAGGCCGTTCATGTTCTTGTTGGAGCCGCGCTGCCAGGGAGAGTGCGGGTCGGCGAAGTAGACATTGATCGTTGTCTTCTTCGTCAACTCTTTGGTTTTGGCTATCTCGGCTCCCTGATCCCAGGTCAGCGTGCGCCGCAGATCCTGGGGTAGGTCGGCGATCATGTCGGTCAGAGTCTCGACTATGGTATCGGCGTCGTGCGAGAGGGGCAAAGGCCGCAACAGCAAGTACTCGGTGGTGCGTTCGACAAGAGTGATGGTCGCGCTCTTGGAGTTCTTCCTGATGATCAGATCACCATTCCTAATGGCCTGGGCCGAGGTGCCCTTCGGCTTCCTCGGGCCGATCGGTGATCCTGGCGCCCTCGACCCACGACTTGCCTGACGAACGGGCAACAGTGAGCTTGGAGCGTGGTTTGCGGCTCGTGCGTCCCGAGCGCAAGGTTTTCTCTACTTTGAGTTCGTGACGCAGGTTTGCATGCCCGTGTACGTAGAGGGCCTGGTAGATGGTTTCGGCGCTGATCGTCATGCCCCCATTGTCGGGCTCGTGCATCCAGGCGGCCGCGATCTGGCAGGGGGGCCAGTGTTCGTTGAGCTTGGCAACCACGAAAGACCGGAGCTGTGGATCCTCGATCTTCAACCCTTTGGGGCGCGCCGCAAGGTGCTTGGCCTGTTCGTGGGCTCGCGCCGCCTGATACGCGCCCGGCATCCGATCCACCTCGCGTTTAACCGTCGAGGCCGACGCTCCCACCTGAGCGGCGATGGTCCGTAATGACAGTCCTTGAGGGTGTAAGAACTCGATGAGCTGACGGCCCCCATCGTCAAGCGGGCCCCGTGCCCCTCGCCTCGGGTCAACCCCGCGACGATTCTCGGATCAGGACACCCATTCCACCCACCAACAGGGCCTGTACGAAACGTCATCCCCCAATCCTTGGCTCAGCCGCGAATCGTGCAGACCGCCACGCCCGCACGCCTGTGCACTTGACGGACCGCCACCCCCTGGACCAACAGACCGAAAACGAGATCCCGCACCTCACCAGAACGGCGAAACACCACAGCAACCACCCCACACACTCAAGGCGCTGCACCCACCACCTGAAGCCACCCAACTCAGATGACGACCCTGCTGGGACAGCTTTCGGCGCTGACCGCTTCAAGTCGCTCGCTCGATACGAACCACGTCGCGCTTGCCTACCTGATTCACGGCGCGCAAACGGCAACAGATCGGGGTGAAACCGCTGGTCAGACCCTGTCGATCGCGCAATTGGTGGACACGCTGAATACGCAGATTTTGGATGATGCGCGCTTTTCTTCGTTCATCGACGACAAGACGCGCACGGCAATCACCGGCGTTGTTCTGGATGTTTCAAGCAGTATCTCTGCCGGCAACTACGTGGACGTGAACCACGGAATGCTCGGCGGTAACTCCGTGATCACCGAATACCTGCACATGCAACGCATCTATGTTTCGCCCGGACAGTCGGTTAGTGCCGGAACAGTGCTTGGCGAGGTCGGCATGACCGGCTATGTCACCGGTTGCCACCTGCACTTCGGTGTTCTGCAGAACGGCGTGAACGTTGACCCGATGGGGTACTTGTAAGCCAATGTGGCTCGCTGATCTGATGATTGGCTGAGTCGGAAGGCGGGGACAAGCTCAGCTTGTCCCCGCCTTCCATTGATACTGGCATTTTACGAGGCTTGAGCAAGACCCCTGCCCTCGGACGCGTTAGAATTAACGCCTTGAGTGGCGGAGCGCGGCCTCGTCAATCAAAGAAAGGAGGTGAACGATACCGAAAGACTGGAAGAAGCCGAAGCTGACCGAAGGTGAGAAGCGCAAAGCTGCATTGGACGCGAAGAAGACGATCGCGCGGAACAAGAAGGCGCGCCACGACTATCTGATCGAAGATACGTGGGAAGCTGGTCTTGTCCTGTCGGGTACCGAAGTGAAAGCTCTGCGGATGGGGCGCGCGTCGCTGATCGACTCGTGGGTTGAGGTCAAAGACGGCGAAGCATGGCTGTACGGCGCGAACATTCCGATGTACGCGCAGGGCTCCTGGAACAATCATGCGCCAACGCGGAAGCGAAAGCTGCTACTGCACGCCTCAGAAATTGAGCGGATCGGCCAGAAGGTGCAGGCCAAGGGCTACACGATCGTCCCACTGGAGCTCTACTTCATCGGCGGTCGCGCCAAAGTTGAGATCGCGCTGGCCAAAGGCAAGCAGGAATGGGACAAGCGCCAGTCTTTGCGCGAGGCGCAGGATAAGCGTGAAGCTGAACGCGCGATGCGCGCCTACACGAAGCGACCGAACTACAAGTAGCGTACAGGTAGCGGGTGCCAGCTTCGTGCGTGGTGCGCTTTCTGCTGAAACCTTGCGTTTGCTGGCATTGCGCTAGCTGTTGAAACTTCGCGTAAGCGGGGTTATTCTTGGATGTCTGGTCGAACGGATGGAAGCGGTTCTTCGATGAGTCTTAGGATTTCGTTGAAGAGCCAACCCGGCAGTCTGTTTGCCGGTGAGTTGAAGAACTCAATAGGGGATGATCGGTTTCGACGGCGGTCGTCGATCGAGGGGAAGCGGGCCGAGAACGCACGCTCAACTCGCAAACGCTGTGTGCGAACCAATAGGTGCCGAACAGAACCGCACCGACTACGTTCTCGCCGCCTGATTGCCGCGTGAACCTTTAGTCCGTCAGCCCGGAAGTTGCTTCCGGTCCGGTGTCTGGCGTCGTTTAGGAAGCCACTGGGTGCCGTTCGTGTTGGTAGGACGGCTCCGACACTTCATCAACTGAGCCTATCTGGTAGCAGGTCTGCATGATGCCAGGGGCTGAGAAATAACTCGCAGACTGCGCTCGGAGAAGACCTCGGGGTCGGCTGTTGGACGGGGGTTCGATTCCCCCCATCTCCACAATTAGTCCCGGACCACTGTTGGTGGTTCGGGATTTTCTGTAGCTACTTCACAGTTTTATCCGTTTGCATGGAGATGATTTTTACAAGTCCCACAAAGAGTCCATCAACTTCTTCTCCAAAGATGTTGAAAGAGATATTTTCAGCAAAATAACTTGGTGAATATTCGCTTCCAAGACTTCGAGAAGCCTGCTTTCTGAGCAACCTGAACCAAAGATCTGATACGCATCGATGCGCATCACTTTGCGCGTAAATCCGCCAAATTATGCGCATCAGAACCTCTAAGTGAGCCATAAGAATTCGTGCAGAAATCTTGTAGCAGATGATGAGTCCGAATCAAGATTCTTTTACAAATGCTCCCACGAAGCTTCCTTAAGGTTGAAAACGTATAGGCCACCTCATAGCCGTAAAAACGGTAGGGCTGCCTATTTCGACACCTAGAGGCGACCAAATTTCGCATTTTCATATGCGGAAGTGGTGTCGCTGCCGATGTAAAGGAAGAACTTCTTCATGAAACACCGAAAGATTGTGGGAGCAGTTGGCGCGGCTGCCGTCATTGCAATGGTGCCTTCACTGGGCGGTAACAGTGCCGTCGCTGCCGGTGAGGACACGACCTACGGGGCTTCCTTCCCCTATACCCGTTACGAGGCCGAGCGTGGCCAGCTTGACCGTGCACACGTCGTTTCGCTCGACGAGAGCCTGCCTGTGAACAAAATGCTTGACTCGACGGCGATTGAAGCCGGCGAACAGTCCTACGTCGAGCTTGAAGGCCAGGATTCTTCAGTGAGCTTCACTGCCGAAGTCCCCGGGAATGCAATTGATCTACGATTCACTCTTCCTGATCACAAGGCTGGAAGCGTAGATATTCGCGTTAACGGAGAAAAGGCCGCCACTTTTAATCTCTCCTCAGAAACTGCGTATCAGTATGTTCAAAAGAGTAAGGTCTTTGACGAAGAAAAAGACAAGTTGGCAGGCGAAGGACCAATACATGCGCGCTTCCAATTTGATGAGGTCCACGCTTTGCTTAATCGCCAAGTAAACCCGGGAGACACAGTCAGCGTCGTTCGAACGGGGAGTGAAGGCTATGCCTATGGCATTGACTTTATTGAACTTGAACAGGCTCTTCCTGAGATTCAGCGTCCCGATAATTCGGTGAGCCTTACTGATGATGATTTGACGGTTACGGAAGAAGTGAAACCGGGGGAATTCCAGACTCGTTCGGTTCATGCATGGGCCAACGATGGAAAGGACGACTCCGAAGCTTTCCTAGCAGCCCTTAAGCGCGCCTCTGAGGAAAACAAGAGTCTATACATTCCGCGTGGAACCTTTGACTTTGATCGCCAGCTTGTGATCCGGCATTCTCCGAAGGATAACCACCAATTAGTAATCCAGGGCGCGGGTATCTGGTACACGAATATCCACTTTACGAAGTCGGGTAAAAAAGAAGGCGGTTTTGACTTAGAACATACGTCTCACCACCTGACTTTCCGCGACTTCTATGAGGATTCGAATCTTGTCTCTCGCCATGATGAAAAGGCGAAGTACAAGGGTTTCCAGGGCGTTACGAAGGATTCACAGTTTATTAACCTGTGGATTGAGCACTTTGAGTGCGGCTTCTGGATTGGTGAAGACGTTAACTATGACAAGCTCAAGTACACCGAGCGAATGCTGGTGGACCATTCCCGTATTCGCAACAATTTTGCGGATGGCTTGAACTACTCTCAGGGAACCCGTGATTCCGCTGTTCGTAATTCGAGTATTCGTGGAAATGGTGATGATGGCCTTGCCTCGTGGGCGAGCCAGACAAAGTCACAGCCCGGGGACCAAGAGCAGTATGAATCCAGGTCCAGGGTTACTCAAAACAACGAATTTACTCACAATACGATTGAGCTCGGGTGGCGTGCCGGTGGCATCGGTTTCTTTGGCGGTGTTGGCCACAAGGCAGAGAATAACCTGATCACTGGTAATTTCGAGGGTGCTGGTATTCGCCTGAATACGGTTTTCCCCGGCCATAACTTTTACTTCAATAAGGAACGGAATAGGCGCATCAGTATTCAGCGCAACAAGATTGTGCGCAGTGGAACGAAAGATGACTACTACGGTAACTCTCGCGGCGCGATCGACTTCCAAGAAGTTCAGGTCAACGGTCGTATTGCCGGCGTCGATCTGAATGACAACATCATCGTGCGTCCTTTTGCAGAGGATGTCCGCTCAGACTTCGCATTCAATGCCGAAGAGATGAAACTTCGCGGTATGAGCATTGGCAATAATCCACGCAGAGACGGGGATGGCTACGAGCCTCAGCA
>ERZ651108.457-NODE-457-length-19821-cov-6.392644_pt1 | contig 19821 bp, 18 predicted proteins | sample MGYA00512173_ERZ651108 | MGnify/ENA metagenome assembly ERZ651108 | reverse complement strand
TTGTTTCAAAAATGGAAGGCGAGAATCCTTTAGAAACACTTAAGAAATCTAGTGCGAAAACAGAAGAAAAACTGAAAGACTTTATCGGTAAAGGATTTGAGATTAAAACAGATTACAAAGATGATGTTTTCACGATTACTTATTCATTCGATTACACTAAACTCGATATGCAAAAATTCAAAGAAGCAATACCAAATTTAAATCTACGTGATGATAATACTATTGGCTACTCTCAATTTAAAGAGGCACTCATCAAGGGTGGCTATAAAGAAAAACAATAGTAAAATTCTAAATTAAATAGGGAGAAGAGGGTCCTCTTCTCCACTTTTTTTCAAAAATGAAGGAGACTATGTATGAAGAACACTATGAAACTATCTGCACTCCTCTTTACCAGTGCATTCCTCTTAGGTGCGTGTGGACAAGAGAAAAAAGAAGAAACAACGATTGCTACGACGCAAGCAACAACCACAACAGCTACTCCAACGACAGCTACTCCAACAACTGTGTATAGTTTAGAAGATGCTCAAAAAGCAGTTTTTGAAGCTGCTAGTAACAGTGGTACAGACACAATGACATTGTATTATAAAGATGATGTCTTATTAAAAGAAGAAAAAGTATCTACTTTTATTATTTCAAAACTAGCCGGTGATAATCCTCTTGAGATGCTTAAAAAAGCTGCTGGAGAAACCAAAGAAAAACTAAAAGTTTTTATCGGTAAAGGTGTTGAATATAATACGGATTACAAAGATGATGTTTTCACGATTACTAATTCATACGATTACACTAAACTTGATATGCAAAAACTCAAAGAAGTATATCCGAATTTAAATCTACGTGATGATAAAACTCTAAGCTACTCTGAATTTAAAGAGGGGCTCCTTAACAGAGGCTATAAAGAAAAACAATAGTAAAATTTAAAATTAAATAGGGAGAAGGGTGAACTATTCTCCCCTTTTTTCAAAAATGAAGGAGAATATGTATGAAGAAAACTGTGAAAGTATCTGCACTACTCTTTACCAGTGCATTCCTTTTAGCCGCCTGTGGACAAGATAAAAAAGAAAAAACTACGGTTGCAACAACGACTCAAGCAACGACAGCTACTCCGACAACTACTTATACTTTAGAGGATGCTAATAAAGCAGTTTTTGAAATTAGTGATCGAGTTGGTACAATAACAATGACATTTTATTATAAAGATGATGTCTTATTAAAACAAGAATCTGTAGAGAATTATACACTGTCAAAAATTGATGCAGATAATCCTCTTGAATTACTTAAAAATTCTTCTGCGGAAGACGAACAAAAATACAAAGATCTTATCGGTAAAGGTTTTGAGTATAAATCAGCACACAATGATGATATTTTCACTGTTACTTATTCATTCGATTACACTAAAACCGATATGAAAAAACTCAAAGAAATTGAGCCAAATTTACGACTAACTGATGACAATACGGTTAGTTACTCTGAGTTTAGAGATAAACTTCTCAAGGCTGGTTATGTAGAAAAATAATAATATGATTTCAAAATAAGGAGTTTATTATGAACAAACTGACAAAAGTATCCGCACTCCTCTTTACAAGTGCACTACTCCTAGCCGCTTGTGGACAAGACAAAAAAGAAGAAACAACGGTCGCTTCGACGCAAGCCCCTACTACTCAGGCAACCACTCAGGCGACAACGACTACACCAGCAACAACGACTGCTCAGGCTCAAACAACAGTCGCCAAATCGGATGCTAAAGATGGCGAAGTTGCATTTGAACGAATTAATGGAAACAACATCACGAAAGTCAAGATTACTTTTAAAGATGGCTTGATTCAAAAAATGACCACCGATTCCATTATCGATTTTGACATATCAGGCTTGCCAGAAACCTCTAAAGAAGCTTTTAAACAAGCGTTGCAAACACAAAAGCAAACTATGGAGCAAAGTTATAATCAATTAAAAGAGCAAATTAAAGATGTCACTGGTCTAAAGCTTGATATTCGTATGGAAGGAACGAAATACATCCAATCATACGAAGTCGACTATTCGAATGTAAACTTCGATCAGCTAAGAGAAATCGATCCAGATTTTACGTCTAAGGAAGAGGCAACGAATTACGAGCAAATCATACAATCTCTACTCGATGCCGGATTTACAAGAGTTAACTAATCATAAACTTATAAAAAGGAATTCTATAAAATGAATATAAAAGTAAAACAACTAACACTTTTAGCAACTGCAGGCTTCTTACTTGCCGCTTGTGGACAAGGGAAAAAAGAAGAAACAACGGTTGCGACAACGACCCAAGAAACGACAGCTGCTCCAAAAACTGTTTATAGCTTAGAAGATGCTCAAAAAGCAGTTTTTGAAACTGTTAGTGTCAGTGGTAAAGACACCGTGACATTGTATTATAAGGATGATGTCTTATTGAAACAAGAAGTAGTAACCAAATTTATTGTTTCAAAAATGGAAGAGAAAAACCCTCTTGAATTGCTTAAAAAAACTGCTCAAAAGACCCAAGAAAAAATGAAAGATTTTATTGGTAAAGGAATTGAAATAAAAACAGATTACAAAGATGATGTTTTCACGTTTGCTTATTCATTCGATTACACCAAATTGGATATGCAAAAATTAAAAGAACTTATACCAGATTTGAATCCTCGTGATGATAATACTATTAGCTACTCTAACTATAAAGACTCCCTCGTTCAACAAGGCTATAAAGAAAAACAAACAACTGCTGCCAAGGAGAATGCTGTACAACCTGTACAAGCTCCAGAAGGTCAAGAGGTCGCAGTTTTTAGAGCTACATTGGGTCCAGAGGTTACGGAATACATCGTTTATCATAAAGGCGATACTATCACAAAAGTAGTCTTAAAAACACACAGAAACTTCGAAAAGTTTGGCAACGCTAAGGACACACTCCTAAAACAAGAAAAACTTTATACTGAAGAAGATGTTAAGGAGCGTAAAGAAAAATATCGTTCTGTAGACGGCGTTTCTATTTCATATGAAGTTAATGGATACACTGTTACAACGATTGAAGAATTTGATTATACAAAGATTGATTTCGCAAAACTAAAAGAGATTGATCCTAAAAGCCAACTTTTTACTAGTTTCAGTGAAATGAAATCCGATTTCGAAAATCAAGCCATTTTTGAACAAGTTCAATAAAATTTTTAAAAGCGGAAAGGACGTAGCTCTATGAATACAAAAATCAAACAACTAACGCTTTTAGCCTCTGCAGGTTTGTTACTTGCTGCATGCGGACAAAGCAAAAAAGAAGAAACAACAACTGTAGCTACTACTCAAGCTCCAACGACACAAGTAACAACTACAGCACAAGCAACTACCACTGCTCCAACACAATCAACAAAAGCAGCGCAATCAGATGCGAACGAAGTTAAAACTGTATACGAGCTAGTGAATACAAACGTTACAACAAAATTAACGCTTTACTCAAAAGGTAATATTATTGAAAGAACGATTACAGAAGTTATCACAGATTTTAGTGTTGATAATGTTCCAGAAGCTTCAAGAGAAGCCGTTAAACAAAGTTATGAAATTCAAAAATCTGTTTTAGAACAAACCTATGGCGACTTAAAAAATAAAATTACAGAGCTTAAAGGATTTAAGTTTGATTCTAAAAAAGAAGGCGATAAGTACATCCAAACTTATGAAACTGACTACACAATTGTCGATCGTGAGAAATTGAAATCAGCATATCCACCAGTAGTTTCTTTTGACGATCCTACAAACTTAGCTAAAGTAAAAGAAAACCTCGTTCAAATGGGATTCAAAGAAGTTCAATAATGTAACCTAAAAGCAGAGCCCACTTGATGTGCTCTGCTTTTTTCTTTAAATGGAGGTAAATAAGCTCTTATGAATAAATCGATCAAAGCATTCGCATTACTGTTGACTACTCTCTTCTTCCTTTTCGGTTGCGGAGGGACCAAGTCTTCAAGCTATATTCTAAAAAATGAAATGGCACAAACCACCACTACGGTAGAACACAAAGGCGATACCGTAACAAAAATTACCATTTTAAACGAATGGGATTTGAAAGCAATGGGGCCAGATTTTCCAAAACAAAGTGCTCAAGCCTTAGCACAAGCCACTCTTAGTTTATATACAAACTTACCGGGCGTCACTTCTAGCACTTCTTCAACAGACGAGAAAATCACTTTTGAAATTACAATCGATATGGAAAAGGTGGATTTGGCAAAACTGAAAGAACGATTCCCTAACGAATTCTCTATCGAAGGTAATAAGCTAAGTTTCAAACAATTCGAAAAAACCTTATTCGATGCTGGATACACTGCTAAATAATTCATTAGAAAGGGACATAAAACAAAATGAAAACTCTTAAAACATCACTCGTGTTACTCTCATCAATTTTTGTACTCGCAGCTTGCGGACAAAAAGCTTCAAACGGTAGTACTACAGAGACAACACAAGCTGCTCAAGCAACCACGACTGCTCCAACCACACAAGTAGCATCAAATAAACAAGCGGCAACAGATGCTCTGCCAAAAGATGGTGAAGCAACTTATAAGCATGAAGAAAAAGGACGTACTACAACCATAAAATATTATTTTAAAGACGATATCGTATACAAACAGGATGCTGTTTATACATTCAATCCTAAAGAAATGGGCAAAACTGAAGAAGAAATCCAAAAAATTCTGAAGAAAAGACAAGCTCTTTATGATGGCGTTAAAGGATTTGAAACAACTATCTCTCAAAAAGATGGCATTTACATCCATACTCTAAAAATTGATTACAATAATATTGATAGAGAAGAACTCCACAGACGCGATCCAAAAGGATTTCCAGATACAAAAGCTGAAAACTTAATATATAGCGAAGCCGTTAAAAAATTACTTGATAATGGTTATGTTAAACAATAAATAAAGGTTATGAAAAGGGGCAAATCAAAATGAATAAATATTTGAAAACATCACTCGTACTACTCTCATCAATTTTTGTACTTGCGGCTTGCGGACAAAATAATTCAGCAGGCAACACGACTGAGACAACTCAAAACGCTCAAGAAACAACACAAGCAAATACTAAGCAATCGAAACTGAACCCGGCTAACAATCAACAGAGCCAAGAAAAAGCAGCAGACAATCAACAAACTAAAGAAAAAGCGACTAATAATCAACAAAACAAGAAAAAATCGAACGCACAAAATAGCAGCAACCTTCCAAAAGACGGTGAAGCTGTTTATAAACTAGAAGATAATGGTAATACTACAACCTTAAAATATTATTTTAAAGACGATATCGTTTATCTACAAGATGCAGTATATGCGTTCAATCCTAAAGAAATGGGTAAAACCGAAGAAGAAATACAAAAACTTCTCAAAAAAAGACACTCTATCTACAACGGAGTGAAAGGAATTGAATCCACTATTGCACGAAAAGATGGAATTTACTACCATACACTCAAAATTGATTACAACAATATCGACTGGAAAGAGCTTCATAACCGTGCTCCTGAAACATTCCCAGACACTAATCCATCTGCTTTAAAATATAGTGAAGCTGTCCCAAAATTACTTGAAGACGGTTATGTTAAACAATAAATAGTAAGGGATTTTGAAGAAGGGTTATACCAAAATGAATAAACACTTGAAAACATCGATTGCATTACTCTCTTTAATTTTTGTACTTGCGGCTTGCGGACAAAACAATTCAGCAGGTAGTGCAACAGAGACTTCACAAGCAGCTCAATCAACTACCACTGCTCCAACAACACAAGTAGCATCCAACAAACAAGAGGCAACAGAAGCTCTGCCTAAAGATGGTGAGGCTACATATAAACTTGAAAAGATTGGCGGAACAACGATACTCCAATACTTCTTCAAGGATGACATCGTCTATAAGCAAATTGGAATTTACACTTATGACCCTAAAGGATTAGGTAAGTCTGACGAAGAGGTTGTTCAATTTCTGAACAAAAGCCAAGATCTTTATGAGGGTGTGACTGGAATAAAATCTACCGTTGAGAAGAAAGATGGAAAATACATTCAAACAGTAACATTTGATTACCAAACGATTGATTGGAGAGAGTTATATAAACGCGCTCCAGATCAATATCCCGCGAAAAAGCCGAAGCCATTGAAATTTAGTGAAGCTGCAGCTAAATTACTGAAAAACGGCTTCGTTAAACAATAAATTCAAACACAAAAACAGCACCAAAGACGTTCCTCGACTGCCCTTGGTGCTGTTTTCTTATCTAAATCCACGATGTAACAAAAATGTGACGTAACATTTTTGTTACACCCTCTTTTGTATCATTTATGATACGTATCATAAATGATACAAAATTACCAAATATGGTAAATTCTTCTCTCTTCTCTTACTTTTAACGAGCGTAGAACAACATTAGTACTTTTAATAACCTAACTGACCAAAGTTCAAGGATTACAAAAAAGAATCAGTTTATTGAAAGAATAGCGGGAATAGTATTGAAACGAATAAGCCGGAGTAAGGAATTTATTCTTACCGAAAATACTCTATAGAGTTAGACGCAGTAGCTGATTGAATTAAGCTTCATCACTCGTGATTCGCTTAATCCTAATCAGCCTTGCGGGGGTAAGACTACAAAGCAAAAAGGATTCACACTGTGAATCCTTTTTTGTCTTTGGTCTTACTCCCCGTTTGAGGCTTCAAAGGCGAGAGACACCGGCTCGAGCCAATGCCCCTTCCCCTTCTTATTTTACGAGCGCAGAAGAAGTATTCGCACTTTATAAACTATCACAATAAAAAAGTACGAAGATTATCTATCTTATGTATAAAAACAAAGATTACCTCGGTTTCTATAATAACAACAATAGCGACTAGTAACCGATGCGAATTAGATTCTCTTGAAAATTTATTTTCTAGAGAATCTTTGAGGCTCGGTAGGATTGAGACCTTGGCTCAATCCGGTACAGCTATTGTCGTTATTATGAAGATAACCGAAGGTAATCTAAGTTTTTATAGTACTACATAAAATAATCTTCGTACTTACTTTATTTTATCGAATAGATACGTTTTCTAAAGCAACTAATGCTTCTTCTACGCGAGTCATGGCGGACTTAATAACGTCTTCCTCCAACGTCGCATTGCGGTTCACAAACAATAATGAATACGCTAATGATTGGAATCCTTCTGGCACGTGTTCCCCTTTATAAACGTCGAATAACGTTACTTTTGATAAGAACTCACCAGCATTTGCACGGATGACATCCACTAACTCAGCATGTGTTAATGAAGTTGGTGCTAGAATCGCGATATCGCGCGTCATGCTTGGATATTTCGCAACAGATTGAATCACTGCTTCTTGTAAGTTCGCTTCAAGTAATGGTTCCACATCTAACTCGAAGACGAATGTGTCTTGTAAGTCTAATGCTTTTTGAACCGTTGGATGAACTTTACCAATTAAACCAATCGCTTCGCCGTCTAAAAGAATGCGCGCTGTTTGTCCTGGGTGTAATTCTTCGATGTCTGTTAAAGGCTCGAAGCGTACACGGTCCAAGCAGTCAAGTTGTGCGAAGTACTCTTCTAGAATTCCTTTTACCACATAGAAATCAACTTTCTCTGCTTTATGATTCCAGTTCGCACTTGTCACGTCTCCTGTTAAAATACCCGCAATGACTTCGTTCTCGATGAAATCTTCATTGCCAGCAGTACCTAACTTGAACACACGGCCTGCTTCGAATAATTTCACGTTGTTTTGTGAACGAGCCACATTGTATTGAACGGCTTCTAATAAACTTGGTAATAGTGATTGACGTAATTCGCTACGATCTTCACTCATTGGCCAGCTTAAACGCACGCTTGTTGCGTCTTTCTTCGTAAACCATTTTGATTTTTCTGGAGTTGTTAACGCATAAGTGTACGCTTGTGAAAGTCCAGCACCTTGCATGAATTGACGAGTGTAACGGATGAAGCGCTGTTTGTCTGTTAAGCCACCCACTGTACTTTCAGTTGTTGGTAATGTTGCAGGAATCTTGTCGTATCCGTAAATACGTCCTACTTCTTCCACTAAGTCTGCTTCGATAGAAATATCAAATCTCCATGCAGGAATTGTCACGTCGAAACGTGTTCCTTCTACAGTTGTTGGATATTCTAATTGTGCAAATACTTGTTTCACTTCATCAAGTGTTAAGCTTGTTCCTAAAACGTGGTTTAAGCGTTCTAGAGTGATGCTTACAACTGGTAATTCTAAATCGTAGCTTTGTACAGAAGCGAATTCTTCTTTCACAGTTCCGCCACCAAGCTCGGCAATCAATGCTGCAGCGCGTTTTCCAGCTTGAACGATTGTTGCTTTGTTAATGCCTTTTTCAAAACGAGCACTTGATTCGCTACGTAAGTTATGTTTTTGTGAAGCTGAGCGAACCGCTTTAGGATCGAACAGTGCCGCTTCTAATAAGACTGTAGTTGTCTCGTCAGAGATTTCAGTGTCTAATCCACCCATTACTCCAGCTAATGCGACAGGTTTGCCACCTGAAGTAATCACGATTTCGTTTTCTAATGTACGTTCTTCCCCATCTAAAGTCACTAATGTTTCGCCTTCAGTTGCGCGACGAACATGGATGGCTTTTTCAGGTAATTTATCGTAGTCAAATGCATGAAGCGGTTGACCGTATTCCATTAAGATGTAGTTTGTTACGTCCACTAAATTATTGATTGGACGAACGCCAGCTGCGATTAAACGGTTTTGCATCCATTGTGGACTTGGAGCCACTTTAACGCCTTCGATTAAGAATGCGTGGTATGCAGGAGCATCTGCTTCGTTTTCTACAGAAACTGTAACAACGCCTGGAATTTCAGAAGAAGTTCCTTTTTCGAATGCATCTGGTTCTAAATTGTTCTTCAAGTTGTAAATCGCACCGATTTCGTGAACAGAACCGCGCATGCTTAACGCGTCAGAACGGTTAGCAGTGATATCAAGTTCCACGATTGCTGAATCAAGCGCTAATGCGTGAACGGCGTCGCTTCCCACTTCAATGCTGTCATCTGTGAAGACGTAAATTCCATCTTCGTATTCTTTTGGTACTAAGTTACTTGGCACACCGATTTCTTGTAAGGAACAAATCATCCCTTGAGATTCTACGCCACGTAATTTTCCACGTTTAATTTTATGACCGCCAGCAATGCGTGCACCGTGAGTCGCCACGATAATCTTTTGGCCTGCTGCGATATTTGGAGCGCCACACACGATTTGAAGCGGCTCGTCAGCTCCTACTTCTACTGTAACAACATGTAAGTGGTCTGAGTCTGGATGGTCAACGACTTCTGTTGCTAAACCAACCACTAGTCCTTTTAATCCTTCGCCTGGAATCGTTACGCTATCGACTTCAATCCCTGTACGAGACATTTTTTCTCCTAATTCTTGAGGAGTGATTTGTGATAAATCAATATATTCATTTAACCATTCGTATGATAATTTCATGTTCTTCCTCCTCTTATGATTCTTTCGTAAATTGGCTTAAGAAACGCACATCGTTTGTATATAATGAACGAATATCTTCAATTCCATATTTCAACATGGCAATACGATCTTGACCTAACCCGAAGGCAAATCCACCGTAAACACTTGAATCCACACCAGCAGCTTCAAGGACGTTTGGATGCACCATACCACTACCTAACACTTCAATCCAACCTGTTCCTTTACATACAGAACAGCCTTCGCCACCACATTTGAAGCAGCTAATATCCACTTCTAGAGATGGCTCAGTGAATGGGAAGTAACTTGGACGAAGACGCACTTCACGGTCTTCCCCGAACATTTCTTTGGCAAATGCCGCAAGAGTTCCTTTTAAGTCTGACATCGTAATGTGTTTATCGATCACAAGACCTTCGATTTGATAGAACTGATGTGAGTGAGTCGCATCATCGTTATCACGACGGAATACACGACCTGGACTTAACATCTTCAATGGGCCTTTTGTAAAGTCATGTTTTTCCATTGTACGAGCTTGTACTGGAGAAGTTTGTGTACGAAGTAAGTACTCAGGAGTGATGTAGAATGTATCTTGCATATCACGCGCTGGGTGATCTTTTGGCAAGTTCATCATCTCGAAGTTATAGTGGTCTGATTCCACTTCTGGCCCTTCTACGACTTGGTATCCAAGGCCGATGAAGAAATCTTCCACTTGGTCTTGAACGTGCGCTAATACGTGCGCAGTTCCACGTTCCATTGGACGTCCTGGCATTGTGACGTCAATCGTTTCAGATTGCAATGCTTCTTCTAACGCTTTTGCCTCTAATACTTCTTTAACTGAAGCGATTTTTTCTTCTAAGACAGAACGTAATTCATTGGCAAGAGCCCCCACTTTTGGTTTCTCTTCGTTGGCTAAGTTTTTAATGTTTTTAAGAACTTCCGTGATTGGTCCTTTTTTCCCTAATTGTTGTACACGAATTTGATCGAGCTCTTTTAAGTTTGTTACTTCTTCTAATGAAGCAAGCACATCTTTACGAATCGCATCAAACTGTACTTTCATTTCTTCTAAATTCATTGTATTCCTCCTTATAAAAATAAAAATCCCTTATAGCCAATAGACTATAAGGGACGAAATTTCGCGGTACCACCCTTGTTCCTTGAGACAGGCTCAAGACACTTGGACGCTGTTAACGGGGGCGACCCGAACCATTATTCATCAGTGAATCCCAATGGTCACTCCGGAAGTGAAAAGTTTGAAACGTGACTTGGAAGACTTGCAGTCAGGATCTTCCTCCCTGAAAAGCTTTGTTAAAAACCCTTTTCCATCAATGTGTTTTCTATATATGCTTTATCCTATCATAATGACGTGAAAATGAAAAGGAAAAAACTAGTTTTTGATAAGTTGATAGATTTCCATTTCTCCAACCGTTTTTACTAATTGATATTTTTGGGCAATTTCTTCGCGAATATATTTATCCGTTAAACGGTCATTATCAAACTCTGCGCGGTATACAATAAACTTCGGAAGATTTGCACTGAAACCTTCTTTGAACATATCGATAATTGGAGTTTCATCTTGTAGTGACGGTATGAAAAAGAATCGACTATTAGATAAGCGGTCAGACAACATATAAATAATTCCATTCATTCGATGAGAATAAATACGGTCTGTCGGCTCAGTACGTTCCTGAATATAGTTTGCTACCACTTCTTCTTGTGTAGCTTTATCTGTATATCTTTGTCGACGCATTTGGTTGATTTCCTTCAAGTTCCCGTAGAAAAGAACAACCACTAATGAAGCATAAACGAGTGCCTTTGTTGATGGGAAATACTTTTCTAACGGTTTCAAGATTGCTGCAACATACGGTACATATAAAGGAATCAATATAATTAAATAATGTAAATATTCACGCTTCGAAACAATGGCTAAATACAAACAAACAAGAAATGTTGCATTCAATACAATCGCTAATTTCTTATTATTCTTCCAAAAGATAAATGTGGAAACAATCATACATAGATTCAAATAGAAACTATTACTTTCTTTGAGATACCATTCCACCATCTCTTTCATCGTTGCCATCGCAGCATCCTTCGAATAAATGAAGTTCAAAATAATGGATTGATAAATCATTTCGTAAAATGCTCCATTCACCCATAAGTAAATGGAAACTGGAATGACGAGCAATAATGCGCCCATTATGAAATGTAGAATCAGCTTACCTAGTTCGGCAAATTTCTTTTGATAAAGCAATGACACGAGCATATAAAGTGCAAAGACAATCCAAAGACCAATCATATTTGCTTTTGTCAAGAATACAAATGCAAATGAAAACCCAACAAGAATGATTTCAATCGTACGATATTCATTTTTCATCAAATAACGAATCAAAATATAAAGTGAATAAACAATAAACGGAAGCATATATCCTTCGAGTCCCCATCCACCTTCATAATAGCGCATGAAAACAAAGTACATCACTGTGTTCACAAAAATACTTGAAACTGTTCCAACAAATAGTTTAGAAATATAAAAACATCCATTGAAGAACAAGAAAACAGATGCCAAATAGAGAAGTTTTACTCCAAAAGGGCCACCAATTAAATATCCAATATAATTGATAAGAAAAATCATTGGTCCTTTATGGTCGAAAATTTGAGTATAGAGCATATCCCCTTTACTCATAGCATATCCAAAATATTCGAAATTGCTAGCATCTAGTAAAGGCAATCCTTTTCTTACGCTCGTTGCCATGGCAATCCAAACAAGAAATGTAAATATAGCACTAATGAGAATCGATATAACCCATTGACGTCTCAATAATGATTGCCAATCTTTTAAATTCTTCATTCACCTAACTCCTTCAATTGCAAAATAAAAGGAAGAACTAGTCTTCCTTCTCATCTTCATCATAAGTCCGATCCCCAATAATATATCGAGGACGTTCTTTTGTTTCTAAATAAATCTTACCGATGTATTCACCAATGACTCCAAGACTGATTAATTGCACACCACCAAGTAAACTTACAATGGCATATGTACTTGCCCAACCAGCAACAGAGTTATTCGAGAATTTAGCCCAAAGAACCCAAATGATAAGAGCAAAACTGAAGAACGACGTCAATACACCAATCGCAGTAATGATACGAATCGGTTTAATCGAAAGACTTGTAATTCCATCAATCGCTAATCCAAGCATTTTTGACAATGGATAGTGACTTTCTCCAGCAATTCGTTCATGACGTTTGTAAGTCACATAGGAATACTTAAAGCCTACAAGCGGCATAATCCCACGAAGGAATAAGTTTACCTCTTTGAATTTCTTTAATTCTTGAATAAAGCGTTTAGAGACGAGACGATAGTCCGCATGATTGAAGACAACGTCCGCACCAAACAGATGCATCACTTTATAGAATCCTTCAGCCGTAATTCTCTTAAATGCAGAATCAGTTTCACGATTGTCACGAACACCGTATACAATTTCTGAACCATCTTTATATTCAGCCACCATTTTATCCATACAGTTGATATCATCCTGACCATCCGCATCAATCGTAATAACGATATCTGCAAATTTCGCAGCTTCATCCATCCCTGCTAAGACACTACTTTGGTGCCCACGGTTTCTGCTTTGTGCAATCCCAACAACATGACTATTCTCTTTTGCATATTGTTGAATCAATTCCCATGTTTTATCTTTACTACCATCATTGACATACATCACTTTACTGTTTGGATGCACTTGTCCACTATTGATTAAAGATTCAATCTTCTCAATAAACATTGGATTCGTATGAGGTAATACTTTTTCTTCGTTATAACAAGGAATAACAATATATAAAATTGGATTATTTCTGTTCATTCTTCTCTCCTATCATTTTTAAACCAAAAGGAAAATTGGTCCCTCTGAAAATTTGTACAATGATTTCACATCCCAAAACAGCTAAGACTGTTGTGAGGGCCGCTGAAACATACCCATTAACAAATATGCCCGTATATTTAGCTGCTAATTGAGCTACTAATTTTTCAGCAAGCACAAGAACAATTGGTGAATGTACACCATAATAAATTAAGGTCTTTTTACCAATTGATTTAAACCACTCTGCTTCTGGAATCACTTTGAACAAAGTAATTGTAGCCCAGATTCCTGCAATTGCAGAAATATAAAATAACAAATGGTTGCCAATTTGTTGGTAGTACAAATCTACTCTGTAACCACTAAGTTTATAGTTTAGTAAGCCTACTGCAATACTGATGACTGCAGCAATCGGTAAAAACTTAAGAGTTAGGTACTTTTCTATCTCAGATAAATGTCTTCTTGTAAGGACTCCTAGCAAAATAAAAATGGTTGCTACTGGAACTAAATCCCAGTTCCAAATTAAATACCAGTTAGACTCATACGCTTTTTGTCCCACGAAGACAAGACATCCTAAGGCAATAGCAACACCTATTTGCAAGTTTCTATTCCGTGCATACTTTAAAACAAAGTAACATACAATTTCTGATAAAAACAAGACATTTAAAAACCATAATTGGAAATAATTATGCAATCTATCTGATAAAAGCAATTGTTTTGCAAATTGAATCAGATTAAAACTTAAGACTTGATCAGGATATAAAATAAAGACTTGCACTAGAAATACGAATACATTCATTAGAAAGAATGGAACAACAATCCCTTTAAATTTATTCCAGAAAAAGCTACTAAAATTAGCATACTTATCAACCGAAAATGTGAAACCAGATAAGAAGAAAAACAATGGAATATGAAACAGATAAAGAATTGTTTTCCCCATACTTGGTGTAAAGGATATATGCCCAATAATTACTAAAATAATAGCTAATCCTTTCGCCATATCAATATATCCAATTCGCTTTTTCATATTCCCCTCCTTAATCTGCTTTAAGTTTATAGATACTCATATCAGAAGTAACCTTTTCAACTTCTTCAAAGTATACCGTCTTTTGATAATGTTCTTTAAAAATTGTAATAATGCGATTTATGCTTCCAGAGTCTTTAGACCAGAAGAAAATAATCTCATCATTATTAACTGCTGAAGACAATAAATTATTTGTATCTTCAATTTTATATCGTTTTAGCAAGTTCGCATAATGTGGTGAAAATGTCTGCCAATTCCCTAGCGTCGTTGTATTAGAAACAACTTGGTTCGTACGAATTTTGAACGTTGACAGCGATGGTTGTGAATTGACAAGAGTTCCATACCCACCAAAAATAATTAGTTGATCTGGATGATTTTCAACAACTTGATGATATGTCGCGTTCATTGAATCATTAATAGTAGGGAACCAATACCATTCTCGCTTCATAAATCCTAGCCATTTATACCCTACTATTAGTAAAATTACTTGGACACATAAAAAGACGACTTTCTTTTTGAACCATTGTCTCTTCTCATAAAATTCTGGTGAATATATTAAAAAGAACATTAAGAATGAGACCATCAATGGTAAGTACACTCTCTCTACTACCCTTTGTCGGACAAAAAGTGCACCTATTAAGATGAATGGGATTATTGGTAATAACCAAGCCCAGATATTTTTTGGTTTGAAAATAATTAGCCATCCAGCAAACAAGATGAGATACGCTACTAAAATAATATTTTTAAAATAATCCTTGATAAACTGAGGAATATCAAAAGAATATTTTTCAGTAAATGAACGAACTGACTGGATTTTTTCTAGCATCTCATTATTTAAAGCCTTCTTCTCAGCAAAAAGCCAATAAGTAGAAGTTTGCAAGTCGTTCTCACTAATTCCAAGCTTTTCAAATTCTTCACGATGCTTTTCATAGTTAATTTCTGGGAAATCTCTTAAATTAGTACTTAATTCATTCCACTTAAGGTATTCTTGTACATCTGGTTGAGTCATCGAATACACTTTGTTTGATACATTAATTGATAATACTATTCCTATAAGGATCAGCATTTCTTTCCATTTCTTGTTTTTTAGAATCTCGTAAATCAAGAATGGTAACACTAACACGATTAAACTAGAGGCAATTTGTGGTCTTATTGAGACCCCTATTGCTACTGTCAATATTCCCATTACTAGAGACTGGTTAAACAAAAGTAAAATCCCTGCAGCAGCTACTAAGTATGAAATTACAGAAAATGAAAAATACTTAATGAGCACACATTGCATAAGTAGTGTTAATGGTATCAGAACATATAATTTTTTCTTATAGAAGAAGTCGTTAAAAATACTGATACTTCCACAATATGATAATACTAGAAAAATAAAGTAGATATTCCAGCCTTGAAAAATCTTTTGTAAAGCAACGAGTAAAGTTGACAACCCAATCCCAACATATGGCAATAGCATATTTTCATGCGACAAAATCGTTTGATTAATCATAATGTCATCTACGACAGGATACTCAAAACCTTTTCTCCAAATATACGCATAAAATAACACAAACGGAATAAGCCATAATGCTATTCTAATTCCTTTATTTAGTTTCATTCATTAATCCTCTTTATATACATATTAACTATAACTATATCATTTTTTATAACTTTTCACCATGTTAGAAAAACATTTGAATCGCAAGAACGATAATTAAAAGAACTACTACTGAAATAAGCCAAACATTTAGGAAATGATTGTACTTTCTGAGTCCTGATTTTGGAGTACGGTGTACTTGTACACTTTCTTCCTCACGTTCAGAATGAAACTCTTCTTCTCTTTCAAAAGACGACAAACGACTGTCCCTTCGCTCTCTCTGCTCGTCTAGTTCTTCTAACTCTCGATTCTGTTTTTCTAATTGTTCTTTATACGATTTTCTCGTTAATAAAGGTTCATTTGGCATTGATTATTCTCCTTTATGCATCCAAGCGTATTGTGCTGCAATAATCGTTTTTGCATCTGAAATTTCGCCTGCTTGGATTTTTTGCATCACTTCTTCTAGCGGCATCCATAAGATTTCAACAAATTCATCTTCGTCTGCAGGTTTCGCATCTTCTTTGATAGTTACATTTTTTGCTTGGAATAATGTGATTTTCTCGTCGCAGAATCCAGGCGTTGAGACCATTTCCATTATCTTCACCCATTCACTTGCAACAAGATTTGTTTCTTCTTCTAATTCACGTTTTGCGGCTTCTAGAGGCACTTCTTCCTTCGAGTCTAATTTACCCGCTGGAATTTCTAAGAAATGCATTTCTAACGGCTTTCTATATTGACGAACGAGTAACATCTTTCCGTCACGAATGACAAGTACCGCTACTGCTCCTGTATGGAACACAAGGTCTCGCGTAGAAGTTTTTCCATTAGGTAGTTCCACGATATCTTGCGTCACTGTAAAAATGCGTCCTGAATATTTAACATCTCGTTGAATTGTTTTTTCTGTAAAGTCCATAATTTCGCCTCCATTTTGCTTTATTATAATTGGTTTTACGTCTTTCAACAATTGATTTTACTAAACTTTAATGGCAAAAAAACTGAGTGGCACAAACGACCACCCAGTTTCTTCTTAACGTCGGTTATTTTGTTGTTGTCGAATTTGTGAGTTAACAGTTGCTTCATTCGTTTGTGAAGAACTGCTTGATTTTCCAAAATAAGCATCATAGACTTGCTTAGCCACTTTGGCAGCATAGTCAGATGGGTATCCATCTTTGAAGTACGGAGCAACAACAGCCACTACGATTTCTGGATTATCATATGGCGCATATGAGATAAAGGATGAATTTTCAACGGCTTCATTTTTATACGCTGGATTTGGTCCCGAATAGAACGCTTCGGTAGTCCCTGTTTTACCAGCGACTTGTGGAGAATACGTTCTGAATGTCGTAGCAGACGTTCCGTTTTCACCATGCGTTACACGGTATAGCCCTTCTTTAATATGATCCAAGATTTCTTTACTTACTTGAATCGAATTCATAATCTTCGTTGGAACAACGTCTTCAAGGTTTCCAATGCCACCACTTGGACTTGTTTCATGAATTTCTTTTACTAAACGAGGGGCAATACGTGTACCACCATTAGCAATGGTAGACATATATTGCGCTAATTGCAGCGGTGTATATAAGTCAAACTGACCGAACGCAAAGTCAAGTGCAGAGAAAGCATCGGCTGTTCCACCGTTATACCCTTTGCCTTCATTTGGAAGGTCAATCCCTGTACGAACACCAAGACCGAACTGTGCGTAATACTCACGGAGTTTGTCAAATAGGCTTAGATTAATATTTAAACGTCCGCCTTTTTCGTACGTTGTTTGTCCACCCATCTTCATCGCCAGTTTAATCATATAAACGTTTGATGAACGTTCTAAGGCATCTAAGTCTGTTAATTCCATTTTACCATTACGGTTAAACCATGAACTCTTTGGTTTAGACGCTTCGAATTCAATTGGTTCATCGACAATCGTATTATCCTCAAGCGTGATTGCTCCATCCCTATACCCTAATAGGACGGTTGCTGGTTTTACAACAGACCCCATTCCAAATGAGTTATTGATGGCACCAAGAGCATCGTCTTCGACACCCGTTGAATGAAAGTTTTCATCAAATTTCTTTTTCTTCCCTGTAATTCCAAGAATGTCTCCATTTTTTGGATTCATTACAACGATATACACACGGTCCGCAGCAGGATCCGTCATCTCTTCAACAGACTTCTTTGCAATCTCTTCAATTTTCTTTTGGAATTCAGTATCAATCGTTAAGACAAGGTTTGACCCGCCTTTACCTGGATACGTTTCAGTCGTATTCACCACTTCACCTTTTGTATTGGTTTGTGATTTTACAACTGTCTTCGTTCCGCTAAGTACTGTTTCATATTGTTCTTCTAAATAACTTGTTCCAACACGATCATTAAGTGAGTAGCCTTGCGCTAGAAGTGACTTCACTTTATCTGAAGGAAGCCCAGTCTTTTCAGAAGATACGGTTCCAAGAATCGTCTTCAACATATCGCCCATTGGATATTCACGATCCCAGTCAGAATCAACATCGACCCCGCGAAGCTCTCCAAGTCGTTCACTAATTTTAGCGACTTCTTGTTCTGTGACCCCTTCATTTTTAAGTGTCACTGTTGATAAGGCATACGCACTATTCATTTTCGTGAAAATAGCAATCACTTGTTTTTCGGCATCGCTATAATTGAGTTCATCTGCAGGAATATGTGCCAATTGCATTTCATATGTTTGACTCGTTGAGAGATTTTCTTTCGCGATTCTCTTCTTCTCTTCTGCTGTTAGAAGGCTATCGACTTTGTCAGGGTTTGTCGCTACCCAATAGTCTTTCAAGTCACGTTCTTTTAACTCAGAAGCATCCACAGAAATCAATGTTGTTAATTTCTTAGCGATTTCTAACATCGTTGACGCTTTAACATCTGCAGGTCTTGTATAGTTAATAGCGAGTTTTGGTTTGTTTCCCACTAAAATACGTCCTTGGCTATCGTAAATCGATCCACGCGGAACTGATTTTTTAGCAGTGGTTGTCTCTGTACGTTGTACGAGCGCAACAAACTCGTCCCCTTTTACTAATTGGATATACGCCAAACGGCTAATTAAGGCAATAAATGAAAAGAATACAATTAAAAATAATAAATTCAAGCGAAATGGAATATGTGATTTTTTCTTTTTCTTCTTTAATTTTCTTTTAGTAAGCATAATACACTCCATATAACATCTAGTAACTCATAACAGTATACCATAAATCTTGCCCTAATCTGTATAAAAAAGGGGTTATAAAGTGATTAAGATTTTTTTGCGTTCAAGACTAATTTTTCGTGCAGGCTACTCGTTTCCATGCTATGCTAACAGTAACGACTAGAAAGGAGGACTACCATGGAAAAGACGATGACCAAGAAGAGATACTATACGCTTAGTATTTTGATTCCAACAGTGATGATTTTAGCGATTTTTCTACTCTTTACAATTACGCCTTTTGGAAATCGCACGTGGTTAACCATCGACCTTGGGCAACAATATGTCGACTTCTTTAGTTACTACCAAGACACTCTCTTGCATCATCCGGAGCAGTTTTTCTATAGTTTCTCGAAATCTATCGGTGGGGAAATGGTAAGTTTATGGGCGTACTATTTGTTGAGTCCGTTTAATCTTCTCTTTTTACTCATTCCTCGATCGGCCATCGCCATGAGTGTCTCTCTTCTTATTTTCTTGAAACTCGTTTCTTGTACAGTTAGTTTTGCAGTGTTGCTGGATGTGAAATTCAAACAAAGAAATTGGACGACGCTTCTCTTTGCACTCTCATACGGATTTATGAGTTATCTTTCAGCCAATCAATTTAATGTGATGTGGTTAGATGCCCTCATTGGCCTTCCACTCATCATTCTTGGCGTGGATGCACTCTTACAAAAACGAAATCCATTATATTATGTACTTCCTTTATCGCTCACTATTTTGAGTAACTACTATA
>ERZ651108.456-NODE-456-length-19829-cov-7.504147_pt1 | contig 19829 bp, 14 predicted proteins | sample MGYA00512173_ERZ651108 | MGnify/ENA metagenome assembly ERZ651108 | reverse complement strand
CGAACCAAGAATGACAGGACCAGAATCTGTAGTGTTACCATTACACCATATCCCACTATTTCATTTGCTTCATCAGGTAAACTCCCGATTTGCGTGTGCAAAGTTAGTACATTTCTCAAAACAATCAAAACTTTTAAGCACTTTTTTTCCAAAAAAATGGCGAAACCAAAAAATAGACTTTGCTTTATGGATGATATCTCTTAAAATTGTGTACCTTTGCCCATGAAACAATAGTATCACATATATTAAATAAAGAAACAATTGATGGGAATAACTGAAACGTTAGTGAAGACAATTACAAAAGGTATACAAGAGAAGAAAGGTCAAGACATTACAATCATTGATTTGAAACATATTGATGGCGCAATTGCCAAATATTTCATCATTTGTCAAGGCAATTCACCGACTCAGATTGAGGCTATTGCAAGCTCAATCAGCGATATGGTGCGCGAGGAATTAAGCGAAAAGCCCATTAATGTGGCTGGACTTGGCAACAATCAATGGGTAGCTATCGACTATTCTGATGTGCTTGTACATATCTTTATGCCTGAAACGAGGGAATATTATAACTTGGAAACGCTCTGGGAAGATGCCAAATTAACAAATATTCCAAACTTAGATTAAACGTTTGGCATACCATTTGATGAAGTAATTCCCATATACAACAGAAACAAATACAGCGATATGGACGAACAAAAGAACTTCTTTAATAATAAGGAAAGCGGCAAAGAGCCGAAGATGCCACGCTTTAATATGAACTGGATTTACATATTAGTGGCTATCGTTGCAGGCGTGTTTCTGCTCTCTGGAGGTGGAAACTTGGCGGCAATCAGTGGGACTAATAAAGAAACCACATATGGAAAGTTTAAGGAATATGTAGCAAAAGGTTACGCAACAAACGTCGTTATCAACAAAGATAAGGGTGAACTGAAGATGTATGTTGCCCCAAAACACGTCAAAGATGTATTCCATTTGAATGCTAAACAGGTAGGAAAGAACCCCTATGTTAACGTGGAATTTGGCTCTGTTGACGAAGTAGAAAGGTTCTTAAATGCCGAACAAAAGGCCAAGAAACTTGTCGATTATAGTTATGATAACGATTCCGGCAATAGCTTCTTTAATGGACTTCTCGTCAACACACTACAGATATTACTCTTCTGTGCATTTGGTTTCTGGCTGTTAAGACGTATGAGTGGCGGTGGAAATGTCGGCGGAGGAGGAGGCATTTTCAGTGTAGGAAAGAGCAAAGCAAAGCTGTATGAGAAGGCAAACGACCTCGGAATAACGTTTAAAGACGTAGCCGGACAAGAGGGAGCAAAGCAAGAAGTGCAGGAGATTGTAGAGTTTTTAAAGAATCCCCAGAAGTATACTGAGCTGGGAGGAAAGATACCTAAGGGTGCATTATTAGTCGGACCACCGGGTACTGGAAAGACTTTGTTGGCCAAAGCTGTGGCAGGTGAGGCCGGTGTTCCTTTCTTTTCAATGAGTGGTTCAGACTTCGTTGAGATGTTTGTAGGCGTAGGTGCCAGCCGAGTACGTGATGTTTTCGCGCAAGCTAAAGAGAAATCACCGTGTATTATCTTTATAGATGAGATTGATGCAGTAGGTCGTGCCCGCAGCAAGAATCCCTCAATGGGAGGTAATGACGAACGAGAGAATACGTTGAATGCCTTACTTACCGAGATGGATGGATTCGGAACTAATAGTGGAGTCATTGTACTTGCAGCAACAAACCGTGCAGATATGCTTGACAAAGCATTGCTTCGTGCAGGCCGTTTCGACCGACAAATTAACGTAGATCTGCCAGATTTGGCTGAACGTATAGCCATTTTCAAAGTTCATTTGCGTCCTCTGAAGGTGGATAAAGACTTAGATATCGATTTCTTGGCACGCCAAACACCGGGCTTTTCGGGTGCAGACATCGCCAATGTATGTAATGAGGCGGCACTGATTGCAGCTCGTCATAACAGCAAAACAGTCTGCAAGCAAGACTTTCTCGATGCCGTTGACCGCATCATTGGCGGATTAGAGAAGAAGACTAAGGTGATAACAGCCGCTGAAAAGCGCTCGATTGCATTCCATGAAGCAGGACATGCCACGGTAAGTTGGTTCTGTGAGCACGCCAATCCACTTGTAAAGGTGAGTATCGTTCCACGTGGTCAGGCACTCGGAGCTGCTTGGTATCTACCCGAAGAGCGACAGATTACAACAAAAGAACAGATGCTTGACGAGATGTGTGCATTGCTTGGAGGACGTGCAGCAGAGGAGTTGTGCACGGGACATATCTCTACTGGTGCGATGAACGACCTCGAACGCGCCACTAAAAGCGCTTATGGCATGATTGCTTATGCAGGTATGAGCGACCGACTTCCTAACATTTGTTATTACAACAACCAAGAATATCAGTTCCAACGCCCCTACTCTGAGACCACAGCTAAAGTCATTGATGACGAAGTTTTGAAGATGATTAACGAGCAATATGCACGTGCTAAGGAGCTACTTGAACATCATAAGGAAGGACATAGAGCGTTAGCTGAGCTGCTCATCTCACGTGAAGTCATCTATGCAGAAGACGTAGAAAATATCTTCGGTAAACGCCCATGGGTGAGCAGAGCACAGGAAATCATCAACGAAAATGAGGCTAATGCGCCTAAACTTGAAGACATGCCAGACGCTGTTAAGCAAGCCGAAGCCGAACATCAAGCATCATTAGAAAAGGAAAAGAGCAATGAGTGACAAAATGAAAAACCTGATTGTGAGGGCCATAGTAGGTGCACTCTTCGTCATTATCATGGTGGGTGGCATCATGCATCCACATACAATGGTGGCATTGTTTGCCGTGATTACGGGGCTGACGATATGGGAGTTTACAGGACTTGTGAATCAAAGGGAGAACATAAATGTTAATCGTTTTATCACAACGATAGCCGGAGTGTATTTCTTTTTGGCTGTAGCGGCCATACGAACTGGCATCACTTCAAACTTCGTTATCTTTGTTCCCTACCTGCTGTCGATAGTATATCTCTTCATCGGTGAACTCTACTTGAAGCAAGAAGACCCTATAAACGACTGGGCTTATGCCATGCTTTCTCAGCTCTACATAGCCCTTCCGTTCTCCATGTTGAATGTACTTGCGTTTGAACAAGCCCCAAATGGCATCACCTATCAATACAATATGCAACTCCCTTTGTGTGTGTTTGTCTTCCTTTGGCTTAATGATACAGGCGCTTATTGCAGTGGTTCTCTCTTCGGAAAGCATAAACTTTTCCCGCGAATTAGCCCTGCAAAGAGTTGGGAAGGAAGTGTAGGAGGAGCCATACTCGTTATGATTGTTGCCGCAATCATAGGCTATTTTTCAAACACAAACTGCCAAATGTCACAACTATCTATAACAGGTTGGGTCGGATTAGGCTTCATAGTAGTTGTATTTGGCACATGGGGTGACCTTGTTGAAAGCCTTTTCAAACGAACCTTAGGCATTAAAGATAGTGGTAAAATCTTGCCTGGTCATGGCGGAATGCTCGACAGATTCGACTCTTCTCTCATGGCTATCCCTGCATCAGTCATCTATCTTTATTCGCTACAGATGTTTGGATAACAAGACAAATCAAACCAAAATATAAGGTGACATGCGAGGAATTTATTCTTCGCATGTTTCTTTTTATAACCTCACAACATCGTTTCAACGCCATTGACACCGCGTTTTCTTCGCGTAGTTCCTATATGGTGGTACTTCATCTTTACACACACCACAAATCCAATAGTGATAAATGATGAAGTAAAATGACGCATATCACACGATGAAATGACACGTATTACACGATGAAATGCCACACTTTACCGCATAAAATGAAGCAAAAGATTTTCTGAAGTATAGACAATCATATTTCATTCTCAAGCAATCAACGAAATAAAGCACAAGAAGTTTATTTGTTTTTTCATCGTAAAAAGGTATACATACGCCTTTGTTCACACAATATTTCACCTGTAATCATCATTTCATTCCTATCAAAAAAACAAATGATTGTAATGAAACATCGCACAATTGCATGAAAATCAAGTCGTGATTACAAGCATTTTACGATAGAAAACAAGGCAAACAAGCTCACATTATGCCATAAAGGAAAAGCCAAATAGCTGAATATCAACTACTTGGCTCTTACAAAAGTGCGCCTGATAGGACTCGAACCTACACGGCATAAACCACTAGATCCTAAGTCTAGCGCGTCTACCAATTTCGCCACAAGCGCTTTGTTGGTGCAAAGATACAATAATATTTTGAGATAACGAAAAAAGGTTGATGATTTTTTTACGCTTTATACGTCGTTCAACTAAATTTATTTTAAAACGCTCTTACAATGTTATCAGCCTGTTTTCGTTATGGATAGAAGATTATAAATGTTTGGTTTCTAACGTTCACGGATAGCAGAAGGTGACTCACCTAACTGTGCCTGTACGTAACGAGTAAAGTGTGCCGGCGATGAGAAGTTAAACTTTTCACTAATCTCTAACACTGATAATCGGCGGTTACGCAAATGCAAACGTATGTCAATGTTAACGAAATGGTGAATCCAATAGTTAGCAGGATGCCCCGTAACTGTACGGCAAACGTCAGACAAGTACTTAGCCGTTACGAAGAGTTTACCGGCATAATACGCTACTTCTCTATGTGACTTATACTCGCCATTCTGTAGTAGTTTGATGAAGTCTCGAATCAAACGAGCCGACCGAAGCGGTACATGTGTGGGACCATATATACGATTTTCGAAGTCGAATACATCTAAAAAGAGCTGCAAACAACTAACAGCTAACGCGTCAAGATAATAGCTATGATCTCTATCTTTGGCTCTTTCAACAATGGCATCTAAGTCTTTTTTGCACTTGATTGCTTCCTCCTTAGTTAGCTTTAAGATTGGATTCTCCATCAATAATAACGTGCTTCTAACTCCAAAATTGACGTCAGGTGCGGCCGAATCCATAAAGGGAGCATGAATAAAAAGCACCATAACATCGAAGTTTTCGTGTGGGGAAAAGTCCTTTATCAAGTGATGTTGTCGAACAATTAATAAGTTGTTTGCCAATAAATCATAGCGTTCACCATTGTAAACAAAGCTGCAAGAGCCTTGTAAACACAATACATGCGCGATGTAATCTTTGGTTTCTGCAGCCCCCATCTTAGTGAAGTCACTTCCGGTAATGATAGTCTCTCGGTAGTCCATAAATAGGGAATAAATTAAATTATGAAGCTCTTCATCTTCTAAGCTCCATCACAAAGATAAATATTATAACTCAAAAGCACTGTCAAGTTTTAAGAAAAGTTTTTATGTTTATAAACATCTCTATCTCAATATCTTACGTGCTTGTTCGATAATTGAATCATATCCCATGAAAATATCAAACTGATTAAGACCTATTTGCACATCAGGTGCAATGCCAAACTCTGTTGTTTGTTTATCCTTATCATAGATAGGGCAAGCTGAAAAGCGTACACTCCAGCCATTGGGGAGTTCACTACTGAAAGGCATTCCAGCCCCTCCACCGGTTCTATCGCCTACAATTGTGACCTTAGGACAGCTTTTCATATACTTAACAAACTCGTTTGCGGCACTATAAACGCCTCGATTTGTGAGCACAACAACAGGTTTTTGCCACCTCAGTCCACGGCTTGGACGCAGCCATTGCGCCTTCATCTCGGAGAAATCATTGTGTCCTCGTCCCGTCTTATGTTGGATATAACCCACGCAAATGTCTTTATTTGTGAAGCGAGCAGCCAGTTCTTCGGCGCTCGAAATCATGCCTCCACCATTATTTCTGATATCAATAATGAGGCCACGTGCCGTGAGAAAATACGACAAAATGTCTGTAAGATTACCACTACCAAAGCCATTTTCAAACGTAGAACAACGTATATAACCTATATTATCATCAAGTAATCTATACTTCATTCCATTCGAAATGCGATATTCTTTGCCTAAATAGGAACTGATTAATGAATCATTCAAGTTCGTGGGATAATCCTCATGCCACGACCAATTGCGTGCAATATCGAAACTGGTGATTAGATTTACATGCCCATCTCGTAGCTCTCCAAGCATATTTCCAAGTACTTCGAAGAGCTGTTCTTCGGTCATTTGTGGATTAATCTGCTTGCTATAACGCTGATAAATAGCATTCCAGTCAAGCCCAAATTGCTTTTCTTTCTCACTAAAAAAACAGTAATGCTCATCCATAATACGCCATAATGCCTCGAAGTTACCACGTGAATCATTGGTAAACTCCTCATCTTTGACGCATCCCGAAAGCAGAATCACGCTAAGAAACAACAGCAACAGCCTTATATAATGATGCAAATATTTCATCTTCTTACGCGTGTTAACTTAAAGGTTTTCGTCACTCCGAGCAGCAAAGTGTTTGTATAGGCGTGGAATTTCAACTTATTTATGTGTGCTTGCAGATACTCTCCTTGATATCCTATGCGGAAAACGGCATGGAAAAGTGGGAAGTCTAAGGTCAACATCTGACGCAAAGAAGGAGCGTTTCCGATTGTAGTTGGCACAAGATTATGGTCATAATTGTCCTTCGAAAATATCTCATAATAAGACTGACCATAGTTAGGTGAGAACCTCAAACCTACCAAAGGAACTCCCAATTCATAACGTAACCTGAAATCACGATATTCACTTGGTCGGAAGGGATGATGGAAATCATAAGTCAATGCGGCTGTAGGAACAACGTTGATAAATAGTCGTGCCTGTGCAGGATTATTGCTATTGCGCGTATTATAAAGGAAGCCGAGGTTGACTTCTGCATTCCCTCCCGCCTCGAAATGTAACTGGTTGCGCGACAAGTTCCATGTTTTGAAGAGATAATGCAACCCAAATTGGAAGTTATAATTGCCTGCAATCTCTCGGCCATTATGTGCTCTATTGTCCACATAAGCAATGTTTCCTTGGTGTATTAACTCATGAATCACGCGGCTATTCCTACGTTTTCGCAGCGTATGGCTTATGTAACGAAGGTCTAATCCGACGTATTCTTCGGGGCTAAGATACGTGTCAAGAAGGTTCGTTCTGCCCCATCCTATCATCTTACTATTGGCAATGATGCGCTCATTTTGATTGCTATCATCAGATTGGGCGACAGAGATTAATGGGGAAAACCATAGTAGCATCCCCATTATTACCATGTTATTTCGTGTTATTCTCATCGTCTTCGGGGAATAAACTCAATTGTCCGTTGATCTCATCTATCACCTGTTGTGAGCTTTTTCCTGCGTCTGGATCAAGATTTTCAGGTTCATCCTCAGTGTCATCTTCTTCGATTTGTTCTTCAGGTTCAGGGAAACGAGTCGGTTCAAGCTCTTCAATCGTCGCGATTTGCCACGTAGATATGCGCTTACCTTTAGCCTTAAAGCTCTTCTGTCCGATAAACTTCTCGGCATCAATCTCCTCATCTGGTCGTGCGGCATCATGCCCTCCATAAGTTACTTTGATGCGAGGGAAGGCCTCATCTGTAAGAATAATCAGCTTACTATTAGGGTTTTCACCTACAAAATTCTGTGGTTTTGAGATGGCATCCATCGTAAACCGCTTCATATAGGGATAGCCTTTGTTGTCTGCATCATAGAGAACGGCAGTCCAAACCTTGTCAGCTTGCCACTTCTCTAACCTCATTATGTTGTCTGGATAATGGTTGTTTGCATCGAAATTTGTTATGAAGAAGTCGTTATTATCAAGTATAACCAAGATGCGATCTTCATCAAAGAACTCCCCAAGATAACGTCCGTGCTCTTCATAATTGATGCGTTTCACATCGGGATCAAACCACACTTTCCTACCGCCGAGTGTCGAATGGCCTAAGCTTTTCAGTCCAATGCGATGCACAACTTGCTTGGTTAGGATGACACCTTTAGCCCCACGACTCTTAATATTGACCTTACTGAAGTCACGTTCCAAGAAGATATTCTGTCGTTTTTTCTTTGGATCAGGTTCTAAAATCACTTTAATCGTCTCGGCTTCTCCATTGGGATTGGCTGTGAAATAAGTCACTTTCGACCCCGGAGTGCCCAAAGTGAGGTCATATTCGCGGTCACGTGTCATGCTGGTCACGTTGAATCGCTTCATATAATAATAGCCATCACGACCATCTCTGTATACAACGTTGTAGATAGTACGCTTATCATTCCGCTTAAACACTTGCAACCAAATGATTCCTTTGCCTACAAATATCTTATCGGCAACCTTTATAATCTTATACTTTCCAGTCTTATAGAACAGTATAATGTCGTCAATATCAGAACAGTTGCAAACAAATTCGTCCTTCTTTAAGCCCGTTCCGATGAATCCTTCCTGTCGGTTGATGTAGAGTTTTTGGTTAGCTTCTACGACCTTTGCACTGTCAATGGTATCAAAACTGCGTATTTCCGTACGACGAGGATGGTCTTTTCCATACTTGTTCTTAATGAAAGTAAACCAATTAATGGTTACATCCGTCATGTGGTTCAAGTCGTTTTCAATCTCAGCTACTTCTGCTTTGATGCGTGCAATGAGTTCATCTGCCTTATCTTTATTAAACTTTAAGATACGTTGCATCTTGATTTCCATGAGCCGAAGAATATCATCTCGCGTCACCTCTCGAATGAAGTCGGGCTTGAAAGGCGTTAATTTCTGGTCAACAAATGCTATGGCATCGTCCATGTTTGCAGCCTGTTCAAACTTCTTTTCCTTATAAATACGCTGCTCAATGAATATGCGTTCAAGGCTCGCAAAGAACAATTGTTCCAACAATTCACCTCTTCTAATCTGCAATTCCTTGCGCAAGAGTCCCATCGTTCGATCGACTCCATGACGCAACACATCACTAACGGTAAGGAAAACTGGCTTATTGTCTTCGATAACACAGCAGTTAGGAGACAGATTTATCTCGCAATCGCTGAAGGCATATAAGGCATCCATGGTCTTATCTGAAGACACTCCAGGAGCTAAATGCACTTGAATCTCGACCTCAGCTGCCGTGTTGTCATCCACCCGTTTGGCTTTAATCTTCCCCTTATCTATAGCCTTTAATATACTATCTATGAGGGTAGTTGTGGTCTTACTAAACGGGATTTCGCGGATAACTAAAGTCTTGTTATCTAACTTTTCTATCTTTGCCCGCACCTTCAACACACCGCCTCTTTGGCCATCATTGTATTTACTTACGTCGATAGCCCCACCAGTTGGGAAGTCGGGATAAAGCTGAAAGTCTTCTCCTTTCAAGTATTTGATGGCCGAATCACATATCTCATTGAGATTATGTGGCAAGAGTTTACTGCTCAAGCCGACTGCAATTCCTTCAGCACCTTGGGCAAGAAGTAACGGAAACTTCACCGGAAGAGTGATTGGTTCCTTGTTTCTTCCGTCATAACTCAACTGCCAATCGGTGGTCTTTGGATTGAAAACTACGTCTAAAGCAAACTTAGAGAGGCGCGCTTCTATGTATCGTGGCGCTGCAGCTCGGTCGCCGGTGAGTATATTTCCCCAGTTACCCTGGCAGTCAACAAGCAGGTCTTTCTGCCCCATCTGAACCAAAGCATCACCTATAGAGGCATCACCATGGGGATGAAACTGCATGGTATGGCCCACAATATTAGCCACTTTGTTATATCTTCCATCGTCCATGCGCTTCATTGAGTGTAGAATTCGGCGCTGAACTGGCTTTAAACCATCTTCAATATGAGGCACAGCACGCTCTAATATCACATAGCTTGCATAGTCAAGAAACCAATTCTTGTACATTCCACTAAGGTGATGCACCGCAGAAGCATCGAATCTGTCTGCCGGTTTATAGTCAGAGTGCGCATCGGCCGCTTGGTTTTCTTCCTCGTTTATAGCCTCGTTATCTTTTATTTCGTCGTCCATGAATTGATTGTTTAATGCTTGGTATTTATTGCAATAGCTACAAAGGTAAGGAAAAATATTGAAATACGCAAATAAAAACCCTTCACGATGTCAGAAAGTTTGACGCTTGGCTGCTTGCAATAAAAAGCAACCCGCGCCTTAAAATGATTTTATATGTGGCAATAAAAGATGCTTTTACCATGTTAATGCATAGTGGAAGCGTATAAAAATCATGCTTTCCTGACTTATGTTTTGTTGTTGATTTGGGGATAATTCAAGAGAAAAAACTTTTATTTTTGAAACTAATATCGACAAGAAACAGCACACATTATTGTTTTATTTTTGTAAAATTAAGTTCTAATTTTTAACACTTTAAGAAACTTTCAAATAGAGATAAACGCGCAAATCAAAACGTCCGATTTCAGTAAAAAAGTGAGTTTAAAGAACAAAGACATAGATTTAAGTGCATAAAAAGAATGGTTTGGCATTGCAATCTGCCCCACTTCACAGCATGATTGAAGCCGATTTACAACGAAGAATGAGTTAAATTACATTGCAATTAGCCTCAAACGGCATTGAAAAACCAATAAAAGCACGAGATTATCAGCCACAAATACGGAGGTCTTTTTATTCAAAAATCATAACCATCTGATTTTCATTATCTTGCAAAACGCTTAAAAACAGCTGCTATTTTAAGCCACCAAGCCTTTTGTTTTGAATAGCTTCAGGAAATCACAACACTTGTAAATATTACTGATAAATATTAACATTTCATTCAACTCCATTGTAAAAACATCGCAAGTAATCTTTTTTCAACTAAAAAAGAGATAAGAATGAGACAAAAACTTGCTTTGTTTGAAAAAATCAACTACATTTGCAGAACGAATAAAAAATTAGGAGTTATGAAAAAACATGTACTGATATTGCTCGCAATTGTGGGCATTATATATGCTTGTATGGCTTTTTCCAACGATGATAATGCCCCATCTTCGTTAGACGGAACAGCCTGGGCAAGCCCTCAAAAGAGTGATGGCGTGAAGATATTAACGTTTAGAGAGAAAGACTTTTCATGCACAATGTTCAACAACAACAAGTCGGGAGTCGAGCATGGTGCCTATGAATATAATGCACCCAAAGTAACCTTGACGTATAAAGTGCGGGGAACGAACAAAGAAAAGGTTGTAGAAGGCTATATCAAGGACAACAAACTGACGTTTGACAACTTTGTTTATACCCGCCAGTAGCAATCGAACTGCGCCATAAAATGATGGTAAAAAGAAGTTCTGCAGATAGCCTGAGCAAACCAAAAGAGGGCAGAAAATAACACGCTATAAGGATATCGACAACGGAAAATAACAAGAACGGCAGTCATTTAAGGGCTGCCTTTTTTCATGATTCAAAGAAGTTGTACACCCGTTTTGTTTGTGATTATAAAAATGTTCCAGCAGAAAAGCGATTCAGTTTAGCATGAAAAGCATTACCCTTCGACGAATATAAAAAAATAATAAAAGCCGAGCCGTTTCACGATATTTATTGTATCTTTGCAGAAAAGAAATTGAACAAAAGATTATTATGGCACAAGAAGATGTTTTCAAGAAGATAGTAAGCCATTGTAAAGAGTATGGTTTTGTCTTCCCAAGCAGTGAGATTTATGACGGACTTGCAGCCGTTTATGACTATGGTCAGAATGGTGTTGAGCTGAAAAACAATATTAAAGAGTACTGGTGGAAAAGCATGGTACTGCTTCATAACAATATCGTTGGTATCGATGCAAGCATCTTTATGCACCCCACGGTATGGAAAGCGAGTGGCCATGTGGATGCTTTCAATGACCCATTGATTGACAACCGCGACTCAAAGAAACGCTATCGTGCAGATGTTCTCATTGAAGATCAGATAGCAAAGTACGATGAAAAGATTGAAAAAGAAGTTGCTAAAGCTGCTAAAAAGTTTGGTGACAGCTTTGAAGAAGGCAAGTTCCGCGAGACCAACATACGTGTTTTGGAAAACCAAAAGAAGCGCGATGCATTGCATGAACGCTATACTCAGGCCATGCAAGGCCCCGATTTGGAAGCTCTAAAACAAATCATTATTGACGAAGGAATTGTAGATCCCATCAGTGGTACAAAGAATTGGACGGATGTTCGCCAATTTAACTTGATGTTTTCTACTGAAGTTGGTTCTCTAAGTGACCAGACAAACAAAATCTATTTGCGTCCAGAGACAGCGCAAGGCATCTTTGTTAATTATCTAAACGTACAGAAAACAGGTCGCATGAAGCTTCCTTTTGGCATCTGTCAAATCGGCAAAGCATTCCGTAACGAGATAGTAGCGAGACAGTTTGTATTCCGCATGCGCGAGTTCGAACAAATGGAAATGCAGTTCTTTTGTCAGCCTGGTACTGAGATGAAATGGTTCGAATATTGGAAGAAACACCGTTTAGCTTGGCACGAAGCTCTTGGTATGGGCGACGAGAACTACCGCTTTCATGACCATGAAAAGCTGGCACATTACGCCAACGCGGCTACTGATATAGAGTTCCATATGCCGTTTGGTTTCAAGGAGGTTGAAGGCATTCATTCGCGTACTGACTTTGATCTTAGTCAGCATGAGAAGTTTAGTGGTCGTTCAATTAAATACTTTGATCCCGATAAGAACGAGAATTATACTCCGTATGATGTAGAGACTTCTATCGGTGTTGACCGCATGTTCCTTTCTGTTCTCTGTCATAGTTACACGGAAGAGCAGCTTGAAAATGGCGAGACTCGTGTGGTATTGAAGCTTCCAGAGGCTTTAGCACCAGTGAAATGTGCCGTATTCCCACTCGACAAGAAAGACGGACTGCCAGAACTTGCGCAACAGATTGTTGACGACTTGAAGTTCCATTTCAACACACACTATGGCGATCCAAAGGATTCTATCGGTAAACGTTATCGCCGACAAGATGCAGTTGGTACACCATTCTGTGTCACTGTAGACCACGATACGCCAAAAGATCACAAGGTAACACTGCGCTATCGTGACACTATGAAGCAGGAACGAGTAGACATCGACGCCCTACGTGGCATCATGGAAGAGCGTGTTAGCATCTCAAGTCTACTGAAAAAACTTAATGTAAAAGAATGAAACGTAACCTATTATATATCCTGTTGCTCATGATTACCACCTGTGTGGTAACGTCATGTAAGGAAGAAGGCGACTCAAACAACGAGTTTTCTAATTGGCAATCTCGTAATAACGAGTACTTCAATAAAGTCTATAAGGAAGCTCAAACGGCTTCATCGACAAACTCAAATATCAAGATTTTACGTAGTTGGTCCTTAGGAAATGAACTTCAAAAGCCTGAAGATCACATCGTGGTTAAGGTGTTAGAGAATGGTACAGGGACAAAAACACCAGTCTACAATGATAGTGTTTATGTGCACGTTCAAAAGCGATTGATTCCTTCTGCAACTTATCCTGACGGCAAAATCTTTAGTCAAAGCTGGACAACAGAAGTCTTTAATCCCAGTGTTAGCGCCCCTATTGAGATTGCAGTAAATGCACAATGCGATGGTTTTGCAACCGCTTTGCAACACATGCACGTAGGAGACAGATGGCGAGTATATGTACCTTATGCCCTGAGCGAAAGCAATGCAGAAGGTCAATACAACCTCCCCAGCCATTCAATGCGCATCTATGATGTCACACTTGCAGGCATAAAGGCAGAGAAATAGACGATAAAACACCGCTATAAAGATAGGATATATAATATAAGGTGTAATCAACATGCACATGAGTCGACTTGACTTATGTGCATGTTTGCATTAAAATAAACCGCGTGTGTACGTACACAATTGCTTGATTTAAGTCAAAAAACAATATTGTTTCCATAATTTCGCGTTCAAAAATATGGCAGAAAGAGAAATCGTTCCTATCTTTGCATCGTCTAAAAGAGGTAAAAGATTGAGATAACGACAAAGGTTTTAGGTTAGACAGACAAAGAGATTAAGTTTAGAATAGGTATTTGGTTTTAGGTAAAATAAAAGATCTTCAAAGGTATTATAAGGTAAAAGATTCAGGGAAACAGGATTTAGAGAGTCACTACAAAAAGGACATAGGTTAGTCTTGAAAGGTAAATGAAAAGATTGTTTCAGAATAGATAACACATAAAGAGAAAGTAAAAGAAAACTTGATAGATTTGAGAGACAGACGGTTTCATAGGAATATGGAATCGTTTTTTTTGTGATTTACCCGAAAATCTATTAATTTTGCATCATTAAAATAAGGTATGTTAGGAAACAAAAAGAGTGAAGCGCTATTAGCAAACATCCGTAATGGCCAGCCCATGCCACAGAATGAGAAACTCAAACTGATTGTAAGTTTGAGTATTCCCTCTATATTAGCCCAGATCACTACAGTCATGATGTTCTTCATTGACGCCTCTATGGTGGGACATCTTGGGGCAGAAGCCTCAGCAAGTATAGGCTTAGTAGAGTCTACAACATGGCTAATGGGTAGTGTAATGAGTGCTGCTTCGATGGGCTTTTCGGTACAAGTTTCCCACTTCATTGGTGCAAATGACTTCTTCAAAGCACGTCAAGTCTTTCGGCATGGACTGCTTTGTGGTCTCGCCTTTAGCCTCATTATAGCCGCTATAGGCACGTCAATTCACTCCGTACTTCCATTGTGGTTAGGGGGAGGAAATGACATTAATCACGACGCCTCTCAATACTATTTGGTGTTCTCATTAACCATGCCTTTCATCCTACTTTTCCATCTTTCGGCGTCCATGATTAAGTGTTCTGGCAACATGCAATTACCGAGTTTAATGAGTGTTTTGTTGTGTGTTCTTGACGTGATTTTCAACTACTTGTTCATCTATATGTTGCATTTGGGCGTGGTAGGTGCGGCAATCGGCACCTCAATGGCATATATTTCGACTTCACTTCCGATAGCTTGGATGGCCACAAGACGTAACAAAATATTAGCACTTCAGCTTGACAACGTGCCATTTAAATGGGTTTGGGACTATGTAACTAAAGCCATTCGAATCAGTCTTCCCATGGCAATTCAGTCGGTGTTAATGAGCGGAGCACAGATTGTTAGCACGCTAATCGTGGCGCCATTAGGTAACATTGCCATCGCTTCTAACTCCTTTGCTATCACTGCAGAAAGCCTTTGTTACATGCCAGGTTATGGCATAGGCGACGCTGCAACGACTTTAGTGGGCCAGACTTATGGTGCTGGACGCAAGGACCTTTGTAAGAGTTTTGCTCACATGACCGTAGGCTTAGGGATGCTTGTCATGGCTTTTATGGGACTGATTATGTATATTTTTGCTCCCGAAATGATTGGACTTCTAAGCCCTGTTGAATCTATCCGCACGCTCGGCACAACGATTTTACGCATCGAAGCCTTTGCCGAACCCTTCTTTGCAGCGTCAATTGTGGTATATAGTATATGTGTAGGCGCCGGTGATACCCTACGTCCTGCCATCATGAATCTTGTTTCAATGTGGTGTGTTCGACTAACGCTTGCGGCATGGCTTGCCCGAGATTATGGGCTAAAAGGTGTCTGGACAGCGATGGCAATCGAACTAACCTTCCGCGGGTCAATCTTCCTTTATCGCCTATTCCGAGGCAACTGGTTGAAAGGAATAAAAGAAAAGCCGGCAATACAAACCGCATAATACATCCTAAAATATATATTATTATGAAAAGAATCTTTTTGTTTTTCACGGTAATGTTGCTTTCGTCACTCTCTTTTGCAACCTCCGTTGACAGCACAAATGCCGTGACTATGCTCGACTATGAACAGGCGTTGAACGACGACGATGCCCGAATCTCACTGAAAAACAATACTAAGGAGTTAATAAAAGATATTTGTTTCAACCTTACTTACATTGATATGATGGGGCAAACCATCGACAATGATAACTATTATAAAGAGGTATATCTCTCGCCGGGAGAAACAAAAACGATTACGCTTCCAGCCTTCAAAGCTGATGAATCCTATGCCTATTATAGGTCAGTGACAAAGAATGACCAAGCAAAGACCTTCATTGTCAAATTTGAACTAAAAGACTATAACACACCATACAAGTTGACAGAAAATGAAGACAGCGTTGAAGTAAGTTCAAAAACAACTGCACCCTATCACTCAAACAGCGGATTTTTTGAACGCTGGGGGCCCATTGCAGCCTTAGGTACGGCTGTACTCGTCGCAGCACTCTTTTTGGGTTGTTACGTTCTTGTGGGCTTTTTGGCAACGAGAAAGAAGCGAAGTGCAGTCCTTTGGATTTTAATTTCCTTTATCACCACTCCATTTTTTGCGCTATTATTGCTGCTGGTCTTAGGGACAGACACCTCAAAAGAAGAGTAGATTGCAATGAAATCCTTTCGCGGATGAAAGCAAATTGTAGTATAAGATGATGCAGATTGTGCTCAAAAAGGCTGTAGTTTATCATGTAAACATCGTTCAACGCTGAAGGCGTTGTACATTTTATAGCCCAGGGTTGGCGTCAGCCTACCCTGGGTTGTGTATGTAGCAAGAAGCTCAACGCCGTAGGTGTTGTACGTTTTCTATGTGTAATGCCGCAATAAAACACCTATAAATAAAAGGTACAACGCCTACAGCGTTGTTGCCACTAACAACAAATAACCCAGGGTAGACTTCGCTTTCGCTTGTCAACCCTGGGCTATAAAATGTACAACGCTTACAGCGTTGCAATCTCAATAAACATGAAGTTAGTATCTATACTATAGAAATAAAGCCATTGGTGTTGTGCTTTTCCCCATAAGTTATCATTAACTCGTGACATGGAAGGATACACATCATCGTGCAATTTGCTAAAAATTGTCTTGTCATTAGGCTTATTTCACAGCGTGAAATGACGCAGATGACACGATGAAATGACGCAAATAACAGCACCATTTGATGCAGATTACATAATGAAATAGGTAAGACATAACCATGAATATTATGCCTTTGTTTCTTCGAACTTACCAAATGATGGTGCAGACGCCCTTGAAATCATTTGCATTTTATGGATATTATATTTGCAAAACACGATATTTCACACTATATTTGTAGCCTATAATGCGGCTCATCTGATAAAGAAGGCTAAACTAATCAGGGCGTGTCATCATTTTCTATCCATGAGTTTGCATTGCATTGTGTAACAAAATGGCATGAAAATATACGTAGAATTGTCTCTTAAATCACGTAGTTTTGCGCGCTATACCCCATAAAACAGATGCGGCAGACAAAATAAACGCAAACCTATTGCATACAGATGTGCTCATAATTAACTTTTTCAACCCAAATATAATTCATAAAAAGAATGATGAAAAACTTTGATTTCAAACGCTATTTAATCGCATTAAACGACTGCAACAAGCTTAAATTAAAAAGTTTGGCCATGGCAGTCACCATGCTTTCGCTTTGCATTCTCGGCATTTCGACCTTGCTTTCAGAGCCTGTTATTGTGCAGCTCTTAACCTTATCCATCTGTTTTTTAACCATAGGTGATTCGAGATTTACCGAAAAATCAAAGCTAAGCACAGAAGTTTCTCAGCCACCTTTCACGGCAAAGGAAAGATTGTTGGCTCAGACTACACACCTTTTTATAAGAAACCTACTCGTATTTTTCAGTCTCACGGCATTAACATCGCTTTGGCTTTTGCTTTTTCATGCCCTTCAACTGAACATCAATTGGGATGTCATCATTGGCCCAAAGATTGGCATGAAGTTGTGGATGGGACTCTGGCTTATCGTTTTTCTCACCACCAAACAAGTCATTGCACGCAGTAGTTTCACGGCAGCATGGGTGTGGGGTGTTATCGAATTTGCAATTATAGCAGCCCTTTCCACATGGTTAGTAATGACGTTTGAGCTTTCAGTTTTATGGATATTACTTCCTGTTGTGACATTAGTTTGTGTCATTTTTGACATGTGTTTGAGTTATAAGAAAATACAGAATACACAACAAAAAGACAAGAAAAGCATCGAAATGCAATAGATTTTTGGTGATAAAATATGACATATTGTCACCCGATTTTGTCATAATCAAACCACGTGTCGACCTTGGCACGTGGTTTGTTAGTTATGGATTGTCTTTGGAAAAGTTCCGAAGAGTCAATTAAACGAATAAAAAATAATAATATATATACAATTATGGGAAAGATTATTGGAATCGACTTAGGTACTACTAACAGCTGTGTTGCTGTATTTGAAGGTAACGAACCAGTTGTAATTGCTAACAGCGAAGGTAAGAGAACAACTCCTTCTGTTGTTGGTTTCTTAAAGGATGGTGAGCGTAAAGTGGGTGATCCTGCAAAACGACAGGCTATTACTAACCCGAAGAACACCGTCTATTCAATCAAACGTTTCATGGGAGAGACCTATGAACAAAGCCGTAAAGAGGCAGAAGCAATGCCTTATACAGTGGTTAACGACAATGGATATCCACGCGTAGAAATAGAAGGTCGCAAATATACTCCACAGGAAATATCTGCTATGATACTTCAAAAGATGAAGAAAACCGCAGAAGATTACCTTGGACAAGAGGTTTCAGAAGCAGTCATAACTGTACCTGCTTACTTCTCAGATTCACAGCGTCAGGCAACTAAAGAGGCTGGAGAGATTGCAGGCTTAAAGGTTCAACGTATCGTTAATGAGCCTACCGCTGCAGCGTTAGCTTATGGAGTTGACAAGGCAAACAAAGACATGAAGATTGCCGTTTTCGACCTTGGTGGTGGTACATTTGATATCTCTATCCTTGAGTTTGGTGGCGGAGTGTTTGAAGTTTTGTCTACAAATGGTGATACACACCTTGGTGGTGACGACTTCGACCAAGTTATTATCAAATGGCTTGCAGATGATTTCAAAGCAGAAGAAGGCATCGACTTGACGAAAGATCCAATGGCAATGCAGCGCTTGAAAGAGGCAGCTGAGAAAGCAAAGATTGAGCTTTCAAGTTCTACTTCAACAGAAATCAACTTGCCATATATCTCAGCTGAGGGTGGTGTTCCAAAGCATTTGGTAAAGACTTTGACCCGTGCTCAGTTTGAAAAATTAGCTCATGACCTCATCCAAGCATGTTTAGTTCCATGCCAGAATGCCGTTCGTGACGCAAACTTACAAACCTCAGATATCGACGAAGTGATTCTCGTTGGTGGCTCAAGCCGTATTCCTGCAGTGCAGACTTTGGTTAAAAACTACTTTGGAAAAGAGCCTTCTAAGGGTGTAAATCCTGATGAAGTAGTAGCTGTTGGCGCTGCAATCCAGGGTGCAATCCTTAATAAGGAGAGCGGTGTTGGAAACATTGTATTGCTCGATGTAACTCCATTGACCTTGGGTATTGAGACAATGGGTGGCGTAATGACCAAGTTGATTGAGGCAAATACAACTATCCCTTGCAAAAAGAGTGAAACATTCTCTACTGCAGCAGATAATCAAACTGCCGTTACAATCCATGTGTTGCAAGGCGAACGCCCAATGGCTTCACAGAACAAGAGCATCGGACAATTCAACCTCGAGGGTATTGCACCAGCACGTCGTGGCGTTCCTCAGATTGAAGTTACCTTCGATATCGATGCTAACGGTATTCTAAACGTAAGCGCAAAAGATAAGGCTACGGGCAAGGAACAGAAGATTAGAATCGAAGCTTCAAGTGGTCTTAGCCAAGAGGAAATCGACAAAATGAAGGCTGAAGCTGAACAGAATGCAGCAGCAGACAAGGCAGAACGTGAGAAGATTGACAAGCTGAATCAAGCTGACTCAATGATTTTCACCACCGAAAACTTCTTGAAAGACAATGCAGACAAGATTCCTGCAGACAAGAAAGCGCCTATCGAGACTGCTCTCCAGCAACTGAAAGATGCACATAAGGCAGGCGATGTTGCAGCCATCGACAATGCAACCAATGCACTAAACACCGCAGTTCAGGCTGCAAGTGCACAGATGTAT
>ERZ651108.453-NODE-453-length-19859-cov-9.460160_pt1 | contig 19859 bp, 10 predicted proteins | sample MGYA00512173_ERZ651108 | MGnify/ENA metagenome assembly ERZ651108 | reverse complement strand
AAAGCGGCGAGGGCTTTTTCGGGGATTTGGACGGTGTAGGGTTGCAGTTTGCGTAAGAGTCCGCCGATGTGGTCGGCGTGGTGCAGGCTGCTGATGAGGTTCTCCGCTTCATTGTCGAACGGAATAATCAGCGGCTGCATATGGCTTTCGATCATGCGGAACTTGTCGGCGATGGTTTGGAATGGGAAATCGAGGCTTTGCCCTGTATCGTTGTGCATTTTCAGAATTTTTTTATTGTCCAGTTCGCTGCCTTTTAATTGATAAAGCTCGGCGAAGTAGGCGGCGACGGCTTGGGTGGATAAGAGGTCGTCTGAAAAACTGTCGGCAGTCAGGCGCATAACGGCGGCTTGGGCGGCAAGTTCGGGCGGGGCTTTCCATTGTTCTTCGGGCGCGAATATCCAGACAAAACTGTTTTCAGACGACCTTTTGCCTTCGCGGTTACAGCGTCCGGCGGCTTGGGCAACGCTGTCTAAACCTGCTTCGGCACGCATCACCAAAGGAAAATCCACATCAACTCCAGCTTCAATTAAGGAGGTAGCGATAACGCAGCAAGGTTCGCCCTTTTTCAGACGGTCTCGAATCTCATCGAGTTTTTGGCTGCGGTGTTTGGCACACATTAAGGTGGTCAGGTGAAACGTGCCGTCAAGGTGTTTGGCTTGGTCGTACAGGCTGCGGGCATGGCGGCGGTTGTTGACGATAACGAGCATTTGCGGGTGTTCGCCAAGTTTGGCGAGCAGGTCGGCGTCGGTTTGTGTGCTGATGTGTTGCACAGTGGTGCGGCGTAGTTTGTCGAAAAGTGCGGTCGGTTTTGGGGCGATTTCGCGCACGTTTTCAAAGCCGCGATAGAAGCCGTTTTCGGCTTGCACGGCTGGCTGGGTGGCGGTACACATGACGACAGAACAATGATAGTTCTGCGCCAATTCTTTGATGGCTTGCATGATGGGCAGTAAAAGATTGAGCGGCAGCATTTGCGCTTCGTCGAGGATGATGACGGAGCCTGCGATGTTGTGCAGCTTGCGGCAGCGCGAGGAGCGGTCGGCGAAGAGGGATTCGAAGAATTGCACGGCGGTTGTCACGACAATCGGCGCATCCCAGTTTTCCGAGGCAAGGCGCAGTTTGTCTTTGGTGGCGTCGTCTTGCAGTTTGCCGTCGTCGAAGGTGCTGTGGTGTTCCAACACGGCTTGTTCGCCCAATTCGCCAAAGGCTTTGCGAAATTCGGCGGCATTTTGTTCGATGATGCTGGTGAACGGAATGACGTAAATCACACGTCGCATACCATGCTGTTTGGCATGTTCCAACGCAAACGCCATGGAAGTGAAGGTTTTACCACCGCCGGTTGGCACGGTGAGCGTGAACAGCCCTTGCGGTTGTGCCGCTTGTTCTACGGCATGATCCAGAATTTCACTGCGCAGGCGGTTTAAGGAGGCATTGCATTTTTCGGCTTCGGTTTGCTCTGGAGCTTGGGCGATACGTCGTCTGAAATTGTTGATAAATTGATTGAAATTGTGTTGTAAGGCGTTTAACTTGGGATAACCGCCGCGCTCGCTGGCTTTGTTTTCTAGGTTTAAATAAAAGGCTTCGGTGTCGAGATAATCGGCATCCACCAAGCAGGAATAGAGCATTCGGGTGAAGAAGGCGTAGGAGAAAAAAGGATGATGCGCGTCGGCTTTGAGTGGCGGTGCGGATAGGGTTTCCGGGAGCTTGATTTCTTGTTGCCACAAGTTATCGAGGGCGGGAATATCTGCGCCGAATTGCAACGCCAAACGATCCTTTAACGTGCGGCGGTTATCCCCTTCACCATTGCCATTTGCAAGCCCCGCATGGTGCCCCGCAATGCAAAACGCCATCAGCTTACCGATCACATTTCCCCAGCATTCAACTGCAATCTTGGCTCCGGCAGTAGCATGATCGATTGATGGACCACCATGTAATCGGCGGTCAAATGGTTCCGAATATTTCCCTAAGTCATGAAGCTGTCCCGTCTGGCAGGCAATTTCCTGCGCACCAAACACCTGAGCAAACTCCGCCGCCATTTCCCCAACATTGACCGAATGGCTTTGTAAGGTTTGCCAATGTTTGTAAGGTAAGAGATTACCGAGTTCGTCTTGAGCAGAATGGGCGTAGTAAGTCGTCATCTAGATTCCCTTGGGTATTTTCACAGCCGGGCTATTTCTGTTTTCTGCTACTTGTCTTTGCAAAGACAGGCTGCGGTTGCCCGTTTGTTTTGCGGATATGGACGATGCAGTCGAAATTCACATCGATTTTCTAAAATTGAAACGTGCAAAGCCTTAACGAACAAGCCATATAAATAGCTTGAAGTGTTGAAAAATCGAAAATCTGCGGAATGAGGCCGTCTGAATGACGGATAAAGGAGATAGTTAGGAATTTATGATGTTATTATTTTATTTGTTATAATTACCCGGACATAATACAGCATTTATAATAAATAACAATATCAATTTGACTATTTGTGAGTAATGGAACAAATCAAACATGCCGAGATCACTCAAATGATGCAGATATAACGATGACAGGTTTTCAGACGACCCGCTTGACTTTGCCCCTACATTTAGGGTTATAGTTGATTGGATTTGAACTATGGCTTGCTTCTCTGCCTCATCCTGATTTTTGTTAACCCATCATATTTTATTGGTTTTTAGACTCAATTTGTTTACAGAAAGGAAATCCTATGGAAACCCTTACCCTCAATATCGGCGGTATGACCTGCGGCGGCTGCGTGAAAAGCGTTACCCGTATTTTGGAAAACACGGAAGGCGTTGCCAAAGCCGAAGTCAGTTTGGAGAACAAAAATGCGGTCATCGAATTCGACCCTGCGAAAACCAATCCTGCCGCATTGATTGAGGCGGTGGAAGACGGTGGTTTTGACGCTGTCTTATAATCCTCCGAGGTCGTCTGAAAATGTTTCAGACGACCTTTTGCTGTAGTGAAGTTCTTTTTTGTTTGATTTGCACCTTATGCCTGATTTCCTTCCCGTCCCGCCCGCCGAACTGTGGCAGGCGACGCTTGAACACCTCCGCCTCTCCCTGATTGCCCTGCTTTGCGCCGTCGCGCTTGCTGTGCCGCTCGCCGTATGGCTGGCGGACAAACGGCGTTGGGCGGAAGGTGTTTTGCAAGTGACCAATATCCTGCAAACCATTCCGTCCCTCGCGCTGCTCGGCTTGCTGATTCCCTTTGTCGGCATCGGTTCGCCGCCGGTTTTGATTGCGCTGACGCTTTATGCCCTGTTGCCGATTTTTCAAAACACCTATCTCGGGTTGAGCCAAATCGACCCCGCTATCAAAGAAGCGCACACTGCGTTCGGCTTGTCCCGTTGGCAGGCGTTATGGCGTATTGAATTGCCGATGGCGCTGCCCGCCATGATTTCCGGCATCCGCACCGCGTCCGTATTGATTATCGGCACGGCGACACTCGCCGCGCTCATCGGCGCGGGCGGTTTGGGCAACCTGATTCTGCTCGGCATCGACCGCAACAATATGGCGATGACGTTTACCGGCGCGTTGCTGTCCGCCCTGCTCGCCGTATTGGTCAGCGGCGGCATCGGCATACTGCAAAAGTCGAAACATAAAATGCCGATTACCGCCGCCCTGCTTGCCATTCTTATCGGCATCGGTTTGGTACCGATTTTTCAAGCGAACCCAACCGCACAAAAAATCACCATCGCAGGCAAGCTCGGCAGTGAACCCGACATCCTCATCAATATGTACAAACAGTTGATTGAAGAAAATAATCCGCGCGTGCAAGTAGCGCTAAAACCCAATTTCGGCAAAACTTCATTTCTGTTCAACGCCTTAAACAGCGGCGAAATCGACATCTACCCCGAATTTACCGGTACCGTCCTGGAAAGTCTGGTCAAAGTCCCTGCCGAACAGCAAAACCGCCGCCTTTCTCCCGAACAGACCTACCAAACCGCCAAAGACCTGATCGCCCGACAACACCGGCTGACCTTTTTACCGCCGATGGCATACCAAAACACCTACGCCCTCGCCGTCAGCCAAGACTACGCCGCCGCGCACAACCTGCACAAAATATCCGACCTCAAACGCGTGCAAAACCAAATCCGCGCTGGTTTTACCCTTGAATTTACCGACCGTGCCGACGGCTACAAAGGCCTGCAACAACACGGCATACAGTTTAGCTACCTCTCGACGCTCGAACCCGCCCTCCGCTACACCGCCCTGCTAAACGGCAAAATCGACCTCGTTGAAGCCTATTCCACCGACAGCGACCTCAAACAATACCGCCTTGCCGTCCTTTCAGACGACATCGCCCTTTTTCCTTCCTACCAAGGCGCGCCGCTGATGAAAACCGAGTTTGCCGAACAGCATCCCGACATCGTGAACGCATTGAACAAGCTGGCAGGCAAAATCAGCGAAGCCGAAATGACCGAAATGAACTACCGCGTGAAAGTGGGCGGAGAAAAACCGGCGGACGTAGCGCGGGATTATTTGCAAAAAAACGGTTTGATAAACGATAAGGGCAAATGATTCAGGTCGTCTGAAAAACGGTTTTCATTTTATTGAAACGGGTTTTCAGACGACCTCCGAGTTGCAACAAGTCATCAATTAGACTATAGTGATTTCTCGATCAACATAAACATCAAGGAAATAAGCCATGAGCGGTAAATTAGACCAAATCAGCGGTAATGTAAAAGAAAAAGCCGGAGAACTCTTAGACGATCCCAAACTCCAAGCAGAAGGCGTGATCCAACAAGGCATCGGCAAAGTCAAAGAAGTTGCCGCCGACATTGAGGAAAAAGCAAGCGACGTATTGAAAAAAGGCAAAGAAGAAGCAGAACATCTGGTTAGCGAAGCAAAAGAAAAAGCCGAGAACCTGATTGACGACATCAAAAGCAAGTTCTAATCCATCCTTGTCTTAAACTATGTCAAAAGGCCGTTTGAAACACGATTTCAGACGGCCTTTATTTCAGGCAGCGCAACCATCCAAAATCGCCTGTTCCCCATCCAATCAAACTTTCAGACGACACCGCCGGATAAGTTGGATAGATGAATCCAATGTTTTAACAGCTTTGCCGAAACCGACTCGAGATACGCATAGTTTAATCATCGACAGGAGAAGCACCATGCCTTCCGCCAAGCTCATCCAAAAGCTCAAACCAGCCCTGCAAAATCAGCTTCCGCCCGAACAAGACGGTATCTTGTTGTGCCTCGATTCCGACAATGTAACGGGCGATAACGCCAAATACATGAATATGTATAACCGCCTCGCCCGTTGGTACGACTTCGGCGAACGCTGGATAGCCCGCCTCAGATACGGCAACAGCATCAACGAGACACGACGCAGCCTGATGGACGAACTGGAATGGCGGCAGGACTGCACCACACTCTACGTCTCCATCGGCACAGGTACCGATTTAAAGCACCTACCTGCCAACATCAACCCCGCCGCGCTGGATTTGACCGGCGCCGACCTGTCGCTCGGCATGTTGGCACGCTGCCGCGACGTATGGCGGAAAAAAGCGGCGGGCTTAGACTTGGTACACTGCAACGCCGAAGACTTACCCTTTGCCGACAATATGTTCGACGTCGTATTCCATGTGGGCGGCATCAATTTTTTCAGCGACAAGCAAAAAGCCATCAACGAAATGCTGCGCGTCGCCAAGCCCGGCACCAAAATCATGATCGCAGACGAAACCACCGACTTTATCCAAAAACAATACAAAAAAAGCCTGTTCACGCGGAACTACTTCCAAGACACCGATTTCGATCTGACACAAATCGAAAACTGCATTCCCGAAACCGTTCAGGAAAAGAAAACGCGGCTGCTGTGGAGCAACCGCTTTTACTGCATTACCTTCCGCAAACCTGTTTGATACAGCCGCTACATTTGCTTTTTCAGACGACCTCGAAATCTGAAAAGGTCGTCTGAAAAATAAAAAGCAGCCTGCACTCGTTATAAAAAAGTGCAGGCTGTTTTTACGCTTTCAGTTGGCCTTTCAGACGACCTTAATGTAGATTCGCTTTAAAGAACTGCTCAAACTTATCAAATGGAATCTTGCCACTGGTGTTGTCATACAAATTCGTGTGGTTCACACCTGGCAGGATGTACAGCTCTTTGTTTTTGCTGCCCAGAGATTTGAATGGATTGGAGAACTGACAGTGGAAGATTATGAGGGGGGTAAAAACTATTTAAAAAAATTAGCAATATTCACTTTTAATACTATTTCAAAATAAAAATTTGTTACAATGACAGAGTAACCATTTTAATTAAATTAAATCAATGAATATAACCAGAAGGTCAATATGATGGAAGTACAAGATTGGGGCGGCGGTTTAACTCAACATGAGGTTGATGCCATTGAAAAAATCAAACAGGCTTTTCAAGCTTCTGAAAATAAAAAGAAAGTAAAAGGGCAGGGATTTGACACATTAAAATCCCTCAAATCCATTTTCCCTTGGAAAGGATACTCGGGTTTTCGCTTCGTGGATATAAAAGAGCGTAAAGAAGGTGAATTTGATTTGGTTATTGTTACCCATTGCAATGTGTTGATTATTGAGCTGAAACATTGGAATGGAACAATTATTTGCCGTCAAGATAAATGGTATTTGAATGATAAAGATATGGGTCGTTCGCCCGTTTCTATTACACGAAACAAACAATTTATGCTGGAAAAGAAATTGGATAAATTCAAACAGCAATTTACCAATAAAGGCTTTCGTCCGCAGATCCATTTTTTAGTTGTGGTGACAGGCAACGCAGATTTCAGCCAACTGCCAGACAATGAAAAATTGCACGTTGTAACATTAACTGAATTTTTGCAATTAAAAGATGAAAAGCAATTCAACGCACGTTTCCGCCCGCATCCTGATAGCAAAACTTTAAATCAGGATTTTGAATTGTTTGATAAAGAAATCTTTCGCAGTAATACCATTGAACCTAAAAATATCAGTATTGGCGGATATTATGCAAAAAAAGACGATGTTTTTTTTTCCCATCCCCAAGGTATCTATCAAGAATATCTAGCTCAAACCGAAAACAAAAAGCACCAAGATCAAGCCTTATTACGCCGTTGGAATTTCACTAAAATCATCAACTGTCCCGAAACTCAAACACCTGATGGACGTTATCGCTTAGTCAGCCGCGAATACGATGTATTGAATCATATTAAATTACAAAATAAAGACTTGTATCACGCTTGCTTGAATTACAAATCTACCCCGCAAAAAGGTGAAATCACTGCGGAACATATTGATTTATTTGAGCTGTTTCCACAACAAAAACGTTTTGACCAATTTGTCGGCGGATACAATGGTAAAAATTTAAGCACGGAACGCCGTTTGGGATTGGTGCAATTATTGTTGGATAAATTAGCCCAGTTGCACAAAGTCGGTATTGCCCATCGTGATTTGGGCAATCACAGCATTTGGCTCTCGGCAGATGACAAAATTACGCTATCAAGGTTTGCTACCGCTTATTTTTCATCTGAAGAAACGGTTGGCGACATTCGTGAGATTTTGGAAGTCTCCGGCGATTTGGCAAAATCTCATTTTCCACTTTCAGACGGCATCAAACTCACACCATACCAATATGATGTACGTTCTTTGGCAGTGTTAGCATGGCATATCATCCAGGCAAAACGTATTACATCCGATACGCTTGACGAAATGAAAAATAAATTACCGGATGAAACCACATGGTATGCTGAAATTTTGCGTACGGCATTGTCAGATGTGCCTTTTGAAAGTTCGGTGGATTTCTTAAACAAATTTAATCAAACCAAACCTGAACAGGCGGTGGATTTTTCATTTGATTTTACAAAATTAGAGCCGTTCACACATGACATCAACCATTCCCGTGCCTATCGTGAAGATGATGATTTTATTGTAGAAACCAGTGAGAAAGAAGTTTACCGTTCCAATGGTTTGTTGGTTAAAGCATGGCTGAATGCAGACCCGCAAACCGATAATTCAAAAGCCAGAGTGGTTTTGAATTGGTTGGAAAATATGGCAAAACTGGCAAATCTGTCGCCTGATTATTTACCGAAAATCCGAGAATTCGGTATTGCCAAAAAATCAGGCTGCCTTTTTGCAGCAAGTGATTTTATTGACGGGCATACTTGGCAAGATATTTGCAAACTTGATTTATCGGATAAACAAAAACAGACTCTTATCCATCAATTTATTCAAAGCATTGAACATTTACACAGTCTAGGTTTCACACATGGCGATTTGAAACCTGACAATGTATTAGTAACGACCGATGATGACTCTGCTCAGCTACATATTCTAGATATATTTGATTTCTCTCCAAACGGGCAAAGTCAGTTCAATACTGAGTATTCGCCGGAATTCGATCATCCTACCGAGAAACAACGCGATAATTTTGCCGTAATGAAAATGGCGTGTGAATTATTGGGTGTTGAATGGAATAGGCCGTCTGAAAGATTTGCCGATATTTCCGAAGCCTTGCAGCAAGAATATTCAGACAGCCAAACTGCGTTTATTTCATTGACACGTTTTAAAGAGGCACTCAATCCCAAACCGGCTACGCCAATGATTGATATCACAGTGGGCGGGCGTGAGTCGTTTTTGCCTATTTCAATTTATCCTGAAAATGGTGAATTGTTTGTTCAATTTAAAGAAAGTCAAAAATATCCAAATGAAGAAATAGATATTACATTTATTGGATTAGGCGGAAAATTTACCGCTTTTTATACCATTGCTGAGCAACGATTCCGACACGGATTATCTCCATTTGAACGCTATCATATTAGTCGAAATGATCGTGATGATAGCAAATGTAGTTTGCAAATCGGTTTGAATATCACACATAGCAATTATAGCAACTTAGATAAACTTAATGATTTCATTGCGGGCAGTACAGAATTTAAGAACTCTATTATTCAATTTGTCCAAGAGCACTTTTTCAAACAGCCTGAAAAAGAACAAGCTGAAAATAACGAGAACTTTGAAGCCGAACCTATTGATATTATTGCAGAAGAAACAGTTATCGAACAACGTCCTAGTATTAAAAAACTTTGGCAGGCAATTTTAGATACTGAAACCGAAGCTTTACCTTCTATTACTGCCAGCGAAGCATTGCAAAAAACAGAAAATGGGGTCTGTTATATTCCCTATGACGGTGAAATCAGTCCGCTAGATCAATTCAAACGGGATGAAGTTGTTGAGGCTATTGGAAAAAGTGAAGATGGAGAAAAAACCTTTAAATATGGCGAAGTAGATATTGTGCAAAGCCAGTTGAATGAATTACACCTTAAGCCCAAAAGTTTACGTAATTCAGCAAGTAATATTCAAGCAGATACGCCAATTTATTTGCAAAGTAAACAGAACAAAGCGTCTTACACTCGCCGTAAAAACGCATTACAACGTATTTTAGACGGTGAAAGTACGATTAAAAACTTGACTGATTATTTTGATGAACATTGCGTCTTGCCGTCTGAAAAATATGATATTCATATCAGCAATGAAGAATTTAAACGCTATGACCAGCCTGAAAAAAATGTAAGTCTGAATGAAGCACAACGTATTGCCTTTCAACGTTTGATTGCCAATGGACCATTATCCTTATTACAAGGTCCGCCGGGAACAGGGAAAACAGAATTTATTGCTGCATTTGTACATTATTTATTTGATGTGCAAAAGGTTCGAAATATTCTACTGGTCAGCCAATCACATGAAGCAGTCAATACTGCTGCCGAACGTATCCGTAAACACTGTCAGCGTTTGGGAACAGATTTGCAACTGGTGCGGTTCAGTAATCGTGAAATTGCCGATTCCGAAATATTGGAAGATGTGTTTTCACCCAATTTAGTTGGACAAAAACGGGCACAGTTAAATGTGAACAAGATTAGCAATATTTGCCAGCTTGGACGCAGCATGGGGCTGCCTGAAAATTATTTGCGCGAACGAGCCGAATTAGCATTTGATATTGGCGTGCAAATTCGTCGTTATCAAAAAATTGTTAAATCATCAAAAGGTGAAACCGTTGATGAAGATGAAAAACGCTTACGCAAAAAATTAGAAAAAAGCATTAAAGAACAAGCCCAAGCAATGGGGCTACATGAATTGGTTGAAATTGACGAAATTCTGCCAAAATTTATCAGTGAATTGGATCACAAGCATAATATTCAGCCGATTGAAAATATCCAAGCAGGTAAACTGATTGATTTAACCCAAGATATGCTGGAAACCCTATCTAACGAACGCACCAATTATGATGAATTTTTGGCTCGTTCCCGTCAGCTTGTGATTGGCACTTGCGTAGGTATCGGGCAACGCCATATCGGCATTGCCGATAATCTTTATGACTGGGTGATTGTAGACGAAGCCGCACGTTCTATTTCCAGTGAATTGGCGATTGCCATGCAGTCAGGTACGCGCATTCTGCTGGTTGGCGACCATAAACAACTACCACCTTTGTATTCTGAAGAACATAAAAACGCACTTGCCCGCCGATTAGGGATTTCCAAGCGCGGTGAGGAATTAGACCAAGCATTAGGCAGTGATTTTGAACGCGTTTTCCTATCCGAATATGGAAAGCAAACTTGCGCTACACTCAAAACACAATACCGCATGGCTCCTGCGATTGGCAGTTTGGTGTCAGCATGTTTTTATGAAAATGTTTTGGAAAACGGTAAAACTGACAATGATGTGCCTAATATTTATTTCAGGCTACCTGAAAAGATAAAATCCTGCGTAACATGGTTAGATACAACTTCGTTAACAAATGCATATCATGAACCAGCCAAAAATGGTAGTTTGTCCAATCGAGCCGAAGCCGATGTAATTATTGGGATATTACAAGACTTGGCAAACGATGAAACGTTTATGAATAGTGAACCTGTAAAAAAATGTTTGGAGAAAAATGAACAAGCCATTGGTGTGATTTGCATGTACGGCGAGCAGAAAAAACTAATTCGTAAAAAATTCAATGAACGCAGTTGGAATGACGACTTCCGCCGCTTAATTAAAATTGATAGTGTAGATAGTTATCAAGGTAAAGAAAACCGCGTGATTATCTTGTCGCTGACACGCTATGACAAAACATACAGCACAGGCTTTTTACATTTGCCAAACCGTATTAACGTAGCCTTGTCTCGCGCAATGGATAAACTGGTGATTGTCGGCGCAAAAACCGTTTGGGAGCAGCCGAAAAACAGCAAAACTCCATTGGCAAAAGTTTTACGTTTTATACAAAAGCAAAATAATCCGCAAGATTACACAATTAAGATATTAAAAAACGGAGCCAAAAAATGAGTGAACAAAAAACACCTTATAATCAAATAGATTTTGTGGTTAAAGCTCCGCGTTTTCGTATCGTATTTTCGTATATGAGCGATAAAGGTGTGGCGTTTGTGCGTGAATATTTGTTGCGACTTTTGAAAGTAACACCGTGCAAACCTGCACAAATTGCCCAATACTTTGGTTTTAATCAATATGAAACCGAAGTCGCTCTTGCTGATTTGGAGAGCAAGAAATGGATTATTTGGCAGGATAACGGCTTGATTGCATTATCGGCAGAAGGGCAGAGACTGTTTCAAGACAATCAGGAATCACCCCATATTCCCACTTTAAAAGAATTTGGTGGTGAATATCGTATGGAATTATTAGATAGTAATTTTCTGAAAAAAAACGACTGTGATAAAAATCGCCAGCAAGCCATTGAGTTAGTCATCGAACCCAAGGTGTTATCAGAAAGTAGCGAAATTGCACAAAAAACATTTCAAAATCGCTTTCGCCAGCTAATAGAAGATGAAATTGTTGAAGTTAAAAATGAAGTAGGTGAAATTGAAAAGGATATTTCACTATATAAGATTGATGTTATTGAACCCAAAGGTGCGCCTGATTATTTCCGTTTCACGCAACAATTCGAGTTATTGCCTGAAACAGGACAAGCTAAAGAACGCAATGATGTGCCGATAATTACTCATCAAGAAAATATTCAGCAAGCCATTACTGCACAACTGGAGCAATTTGATAGTCATGATAATTTGCGTCAACTGCGTAATAGTATGGCAGAAATTACTGATGATGATACTTTGAAGGTGCTATTCGGCGGAATATTGGACTTTAACGAATTTTTAAAAGTTTATCAGGAGCATGAACAACAAAATGGCTTGTATTTTTTAGGACAAATTTATCATCAAGAACCCTTGTTCGAACAAATCAATAAAATTTTAGATAACTTAAACAAAAAATCACCTAAAAAACTCTATTGGTTGGTTCCAAGCGATATTTACTGGGGAAAACAACGGAAAATTCATGATAAAATTCAAAATCTAATAGATAAACAAAAAAATGGCTATGATTTTCACCTGTACTTACCTTTGCCTTCCGAACGAAATCAACATGAAAAACAAGAATGGCTAAATCACTTTAAAGATATATCAGATAAAGTACTTTACGGATTCTGTGAAGGTTTTTTAGATGGAAATACTGAAATTCTATTTCTAGAAGATAAATTTGCTGTTGTTTGTTATCACGCAAAACTATCTTCTTATCCTGTGACATTGCCTATCGGGTTTATGACTACCGATATTAAAAAAATAAATCATATTATAAGATTGGCTAAAAATTATCTAAATTCCGCCCTATTCCCTGATAGAGATGAAGATGAAATAAGACAAAAAGACTTTGGTTTGTTAAAACCATAGCAGCATAATCTTTATATATACAATGGACAAACTCAAAGTCCTAAAACACTTCTGCTCCACCGCCGAATCCACCTGCAAAACGGCGAACTTGTAGAACCCCTCCCCGACGTCCCGCGCCGCCCGTGGCAACTCTACATCTACCGCCCGCAACGCACAGTAACTTCCGGGCGCGTGTTAGAGGTGTTCGACTGGCTGACGGAGGTGTTGCGGGAAATGTATGATAAAAAGGCTACTTGAAAATCAAGAAGGCTCAAGCGACATTCATCGTCTGTTTCCGCTTGCCTTCAGGTCCTTGGATTCGGATTTCAAGTGCAACACTAGTGTATCAGTGGTTTGAACAGATTCAAGAATAAAACACTTGGCGTTTCGTAGCCAAGTGTTTTTCTTGGCCGGTGGTTCAACTCATCTTGAACCCTGCGTATCTCCCGATTACTGATGTTTCGGAAATCGGTTTGTTTGGGGAAATATTGTCGGATGAGTCCGTTGGTGTTTTCATTCAGCCCTTTCTCCCACGAATGGTAAGGGCGGCAAAAATAGGTTTCCGCCTTCAATGCTTTGGCTATTTTGGTGTGTTGGTAGAACTCTTTGCCGTTATCCATGGTGATGGTGTGGACTCTGGCTCTATATGCCTTTAATACCCTAATGGCCGCCCGGGCAGTGTCTTCGGCTTTTAAGTTCTTTAATTTGCAGATGATGGTGTAGCGGGTAGTGCGTTCGACCAAGGTCAATAACGCGCTTTTCTGATTTTTGCCGACGATGGTGTCGGCCTCCCAATCGCCGATGCGGGTTTTTTGGTCGACGATGGCGGGTCGGTTTTCTATGCCGACGCGGTTGGGTACTTTGCCTCCGGTCCATGTGCTGCCGTAGCGTTTGCGGTAGGGTTTGCTGCATATTCTGAGATGTTGCCACAAAGTGCCGCCGTTGCTTTTGTCTTGGCGGAGGTAGCGGTAAACGGTGCTGTGATGGAGTGTGATCCCGTGGTGTTTATGCAGGTAGGCACATACTTGTTCGGGACTGAGTTTGCGGCGGATAAGGGTGTCGATGTGTTGAACCAGCTGCGAATCGAGCTTATAGGGTTTTCGCCGGTGCTGTTTGGTCAGCCGGCTTTGCTTCTGTGCTTTTTCGGCGCTGTATTGCTGTCCTTGGATGCAGTGCCGCTTGATTTCGCGGCTGATGGTGCTTTTGTGGCGGTTAAGTTGTTTGGCGATTTCGGCGATGGTGCAGTGGCGGGACAGGTATTGGATGTGATATCGTTCGTCTTGGGTCAGTTGCGTGTAGCTCATGGCAATCTTTCTTGCAGGAAAGGCCGTATGCTACCGCATACCGGCCTTTTTCTGTTATGGAAAGTTGCACTTCAAATGCGAATCCGCCGTCGTCTGAAAACCTTTTCAGACGACCTCAACTATTGTGAAATCAACGATTTTTAGCAATTTCACCCTATACCAATATACACACACCACAACCTTATGATTGCCAAACTACGTTTTACTTTCCGCCTGCTCTGTATCGGCTTCTGCCTGCTTTACGGTATGGCGGAAATGTTCTTCCTGTTTCCCTTTTACAGTAAACGGCGCAAACTGCGTGCCATCCAAATCTGGTCGCTGCGCGTCCTCGCTTCATGCGGCATGAAGCTGGAAACCTTCGGTACGTTGCCTCAGGAAGGGCAGGCGCAGTTGTTAATCAGCAACCATATCTCTTGGTTGGACATCATGGCGGTCAACGGTGCATTCCCGGGTCGATTTGTGGCAAAAGACGATGTCGCCAAATGGCCGGTGGTCGGTTATCTCGCCACACAGGCGCAAACCGTTTACGTTTCACGCAATAAAGGCACCAAAGGCAATACCGCCAAAATCGCTACCGTAACCGAAGCCCTCAAAAACGGCGATACCGTGACTATTTTTCCTGAAGGTACGAGTACGGAAGGTTACGAAATCCTCCCGTTTAAGCCCAGCTTTTTCCAAACTGCCTACGATGCAGGCGTTCCCATTATCCCCATGCTCTGCCGCTACCCCAATCCCGACGGCACAAGTCCGAACCTTCAGGCGGCTTATGTGGGCGATACCAGCTTATGGCAATCCATCTGCATGATTATCAGCCAGCCTTCCAGCAAGGTAGAGCTGCATTTCCTGGAGCCGGTTCCTGCCAAAGAAGACCGCTATGAAACAGCGCAGGAAGTGCACGGCATCTTGAGCCGGAAATTGAAAGAATTGGGCTGAAGAGTCAAAACAAATGAAAGGTCGTCTGAAAAACAGGGAAATCGGTTTTTCAGACGACCTTTTTTTGCAACCATGTTTTGATTGCCAGCCGATTCAAGAATGATATCGTCTTGTAGCGTGGGCTTTACCCACGAGGATTTATGAGCAAAAAAACTGCTAAAACTTTCTCTATTATTCACAGGCAAAGCCCACGCTACGGGTTTTAAACAAACATAGTGTACATAGTGTAATGAACACAAAACAGGTCGTCTGAAAACGTACAATCACTATTTCAGACGACCTCTGGCATATAAAAAACCGCAGGTATGAAACCTGCGGTTTGCTGTTAAAGTCGTAGCGTGGGCTTTGCCCACCAAGATGATGAGTAAAAGAGCTGAAGATAATAAGTAAAAAACTGCTGAAACTTTCCCTATTATTCGCGGGCAAAGCCCGCGCTACTGATTTTAAACAAACATAGTGTAATGAACACAAAAGGTCGTCTGAAAACGTACAATCACTATTTCAGACGACCTCATACCCATAAAAAACCGCAGGGATAAAACCTGCGGTTTGCTGTTTTACAGTTTGCTGTCTTCGCTGTCGAGGAAGCTTCTGAGGCGGTCGCTACGGGTCGGATGACGCAGTTTGCGCAGGGCTTTGGCTTCGATTTGACGGATACGTTCGCGGGTTACGTCAAACTGTTTGCCGACTTCTTCGAGCGTGTGGTCGGTATTCATGTCGATACCGAAGCGCATACGCAGGACTTTGGCTTCGCGCGGGGTCAGGCTTTCGAGGATTTCTTTGGTGACTTCGTGCAGGCTGGTGTACATCGCAGCGTCTGCTGGGGCAACGTTGTTGGCATCCTCGATGAAATCGCCCAAGTGCGAATCATCGTCGTCGCCAATCGGGGTTTCCATCGAAATCGGCTCTTTGGCGATTTTCATGATTTTGCGGATTTTGTCTTCCGGCATTTCCATCAACTCGGCGAGTTTCGCGGAATCGGGCTCTTCGCCGGTTTCTTGCAGATACTGGCGGGAGATGCGGTTCATCTTGTTGATGGTTTCGATCATGTGCACCGGAATACGGATGGTGCGCGCTTGGTCGGCAATCGAGCGGGTAATCGCTTGGCGGATCCACCATGTTGCGTAGGTGGAGAATTTGTAGCCGCGGCGGTATTCGAATTTATCGACCGCTTTCATCAAGCCGATATTGCCTTCCTGAATCAAATCAAGGAACTGCAAACCGCGGTTGGTGTATTTTTTGGCGATGGAAATCACCAGACGCAAGTTTGCCTGAATCATTTCCTGCTTGGCGGCTGCGGTTTCTTTTTCGCTCGACACCATGTTTTTGTTGATGTCTTTCAGCTCTTCGATGGAAATACGGGTTTCTTTTTCCATGTTCGCCAACTCGGTTTGTTTTTCGAGGATGGCGTGGCGGAAGCGGTCGAGTGCGTCGCTCCAGACTCTGCCTTTGGCGACTTCTTCTTCCACCCATTTCAAATTGGTGATCTCGGGTAGGAAGTTTTGGATGAAGTAGTCGCGTTCCATATGGGCGCGGTCAAGACAGATGTCGCGGATTTCGCGTTCGAGTTTGCGGATGTTTTCGACACGACTGCGCAGGTTGCCGCTGAGGCTTTCGATTTGACGGGTGGCAAAGCGGACTTCCAAGAGCTTGTTGGCGATGGCGTCGCGATGTGCCAGATAATCGGGGTGACTGCTGTCGTGTTTTTCCAGCTTTTTGATCATCTTGCCGTATTCGCTTTCGATGAAGGCGAAATGATCCAGCACTTTTTGCTTCAATTCGGCAAGATGGGCGGCAGACATGGCTTCGGCATCGCTGCCGGAATCGTCGTCATCTTCGTCCTCATCCGCTTCATCTTCGTCGCTACTGCCGGAATCGTCGTCATTTGACGCGCTTTCCAAGTGTCCCAAGCCCAATTCGTTGAGCAACACTTCGTTCGGGTCAATGATGGCTTCGACCACTTCGTCTACGCGGATTTCATCCTTGCGGATTTGCTCGATCAGCTCGAGGATTTCAGCGATAGAACCTGGACAGGCGGAAATCGCCTGCACCATGTTTTTCAGGGCGTTTTCAATTTTTTTGGCAATGATGATTTCGTCTTCGCGGGTCAGCAGGTCAACCTGCCCCATTTCGCGCATATACATACGCACGGGGTCGGTGGTTCTGCCGAACTCGGAATCCGCGCTGGACAAGGCGGCTTCGGCTTCGGCAACGGCATCGTCGTCGGTTACGGCGGCGGCGTTGTCGCTCAACAAAATGTCTTCCGCATCAGGCGCCTGCTCGGTCACTTGGATGCCCAAGCCGGAAATCATGCTGACGATGTTGTCGATTTGATCCGCATCGGACATATCGTCGGGCAAGGCGTCGTTGATTTCGGAATAAGTGATGTAGCCGCGTTCCTTACCCATAATGATGAGCTGGCGCAGACGGGCGCGCTGCTCTTCGAGGGTCAGCGGACGGTTGTCGTCCTGTTCTTGATAGTCTTCGTGATTTTGGTCTTTAGACATGGATTACTTTCTTGATCTGATGGTGTGCCGACGGTTTGCATGATGCACCTGAAGGCGGAACAGAGTGATAACCGATTTAAAGTCAATCTTTTGGGTTATCACTCTGAGGTCGTCTGAAAGCTCTTTGGAACGGGTGTTCTGCGGGATCATATTCGCAGCTTGGGACAATGCTTTTCTGACGGCCTGAAGGTTGCTGGATTCGGCTGGGATTGCCGTTCGTTCAATTTTGCTTTGCCGTCAAAAGCGACAGCAAGAGTTTTTTTTCATTTTCATTCAAACCCGATTGCAGGCTTTTCTGCTTGAGGGTTTCGATTTGTTGGTATTTTAACTCGTTAAGGAGTTTCTTCATGCCGATTTGGAAGTTTTCGCGGTCTTCTTCGCCTCCGCCTTCCATTTCTTCAGAATAGAGTGTCGATTGGAAGATTTGGTTCACGGTTTCTTCATAAGGAGAACCGCGCATATACTCTAAAACCTGCGCGGTAGCGGGTACGGCGGCATGGCTTTTAATGGTTTCAGCGAGATTGGCAAGGCAGGCAAAATCGCCGTCCAATGCCAAATAATCGGGCAGGTCTATATATGCAGCCCAATCCGGATTTATCAAGAGGCTGCGGATTTGCCGTTGCACCAGCGTCAGCATGACCGGCTGTTTGACGGAAATCGGAGGCAGTTTGTAGCTTTTTTGTTTGACGTGCCGCTTTGGCGCTTCCTGCCCGAGCAGTTGGGCGAGATTGTCGGGATCGATGCCGACCAGCTCGCTCAGTCGTTGTTTCAAAAGATAAGCCAATGCCGGCGCGGTAATCTGCGCCAAAAGCGGCGAACTGGTTTTCACCAATTCCGCCTTGCCTTCCTGCGTATTGAGATTAAGGTCGTATGAAAGATGTTCCCAGAAATATTCCGACAAAGGCTTGCTTTGATTCAACAGCGCATCTTCAAATTGCGCTTTTCCGTGAGCGCGGATGTAGCTGTCGGGGTCGTGTTCTTCAGGTAAGAACAAAAAATGCAGCGATTTATCGTCTTTCAACTGAGGCAACGCATTTTCCAACGCGCGCCAAGCCGCTTTCCGCCCCGCGCTGTCGCCGTCGAAACAGAAATAAATACTGTCCGCCTGACGCATCAGGATTTTGACGTGTTCCGCCGTCGTCGCCGTACCCAAAGCCGCTACGCCGTAGCCCACGCCAAACTGCGCCAGCGCGACCACATCCATATAACCTTCGACCACCAAAATCCGCCCTACTTCTTTGACCGCAGCACGTCCTTCATACAAACCGTAAAGGTTTTTCCCCTTATCAAACAAAGGCGTATCAGGAGAGTTCAAATATTTCGGTTTCGAGTCGTCCAACACCCTGCCACCAAAACCAATCACCTGCCCGCGCGGATTGCGGATGGGGAACATAATCCGATGACGGAAACGGTCGTAATGCCGCCCCTCATTGTCAATCACCATACCCGTATCCACCAACGCAGTATTCGGGTACGGTTGGAACACCTGCGCCAAAGGCTGCCAGCCGTCGGGCGCGTAGCCCAAACCATAATGCGCAATGACTTCCGCGCTCAAACCGCGTTTGTCCAAATACGCCTTCGCCGCCGGATTGAATTTCAACTGTTGCGCGTAAAAATCCGCAGCCGCTGCCGTCGTTTCCTCCAGCGTCTGCTGCTTTTTCTTACGTTCGGCACGGACTTCAGGATTATCGTTCTGCCCGCGCACTTTAGGCACGACCATGCCCACGCGGTCGGCAAGAAACTGCACCGCCTCTGGAAACGACAGCCCCTGATGTTCCATCACAAAACCAATCGCCGAACCATGCGCCCCGCAACTGAAACAATGATAAAACTGCTTGGTCGGACTAACCGAAAACGACGGCGTCTTTTCCTTGTGGAACGGACAACAAGCCATATAGTTCGCCCCGCCCTTCTTCAGCGGAACCTGCTCGTCGATAATATCGACAATATCGACTTTGGCCAGAAGCTCGTCAATGAAATCGGATGGAATCATAGTTCGGCGGATGCGTATGGACAGGACAAACGTTTTCAGACGACCTTTTATCTTAAAGGTCGTCTGAAAACAGAATCTCAAATCGGTTTGAAAACAAGGTTCGTATTATAACGTGTATTCGGGATAAAAATAGCACTCTTACAAAACCGACTCCTTAGCTGGCCGCTTATGCAACACAAACCTTCGAGGTCGTCTGAAAATTCGTTTTCAGACGACCTCGAGGGCTTAAAACCTGTATTCTGCTTTGACGGTAAATTCATTGCGTTTGTAGCGGTTCAACCAGGACGAGCTTTTGTTGTCGGTGTGCTTGATGCTTAAGACGGGCGTAATGCCGCGGAGGAAAGGGTGGTCGAATTTGATGTCCAACTGGTAGGTGCGTTCGAAATCACGGCGGCGGGTTTCCAGCCAGGCATGGTAGTCCTGATAGGCTGTTTTGCGCCAGATTGCCTGAAAGGTGGCGTCGATGCCGGATTCGAAACGTTTGTTGACAC
>ERZ651108.450-NODE-450-length-19933-cov-18.763910_pt1 | contig 19933 bp, 17 predicted proteins | sample MGYA00512173_ERZ651108 | MGnify/ENA metagenome assembly ERZ651108 | reverse complement strand
AAACAAGACAGTCAGCCGTTACGGCTGGGTGTGGGTAATTGTATGTGTACATTAGCTAAAATTTATAAAGGAACTTTCTTTGGCAAAAGTATGAAAAATATTCTTTCCGTTTGAGTATTCTATCCATTTTTTTCTTACCTTTGCGCTCAATGGAATTTAGAACAATTGTCAACATCCCCCGTCCAACATTTGAGTTGGAACCTTGTGAGCGGATTCTTTTTGTAGGGTCGTGCTTTGCCGACAATATTGGTAAGCGATTCGAAGAAGAGAAGTTTCGTGCCATGGTAAACCCCTTCGGTGTGATGTATAACCCTGTTTCAGTGCTACATACGGTGAAGAAGGTGGCAAACCATACGTTTGACACAGCCGTATTCACATTGGGAACAAACCATGTCTATGTGGAGCGAGCTACAGGCGAGATTGTTGACAACTGCCAGAAACGTCCACAACGAGAGTTTGAAGAGCGCGAACTTACGGTTGAGGAGTGTGCCGACGCACTGCGCGAGGCGATCACCCTACTACGCCAAGCGAATCCAAAGGTCAATGTCATCATCACGGTCAGCCCTATCCGTTATGCCAAATATGGCTATCACGGGAGTCAGTTGTCAAAGGCTGTGCTGCTGTTGGCTGCCGACAAGGTGATTAAGGAAGAAGGAGAGAGAGTCTATTACTTCCCAGCCTATGAGATTGTGAACGACGAACTGCGCGACTATCGTTTCTACAAAGCAGATATGCTGCACCCCAACGAGCAGGCTGTAGAATACATCTGGGAACAGCTTGTGGCAACCTGTTTCTCTGCAGAAGCCAAACAGTTTCTGGAGGAATGGCGACCTATCAAAGAGGCATTGGCGCACCGCCCGTTTAATCCAGAGGCAGCGGCTTATCAGGATTTCATAAAGAAAACAAAGGAAAAAGCCAAGATGTTGGAACTAAAATATCCCAATATAGAATTGAATTTATAACTATGGAAGAAATGAATGACAAGCAGATCGAAGCACTGCTGAAAGCACATGGTATTAGACTGACCGCAAATCGCATTCTCATAGCACGAACACTGTCAGGATTGGACAACCCAGCCTCTATGAAAGAGTTGGAAGCAAAGATTCAAACGATTGACAAGTCAAATATTTTCCGTACACTTTCATTGTTCAAACAGCAACACTTAGTACATCAGTTGGAAGACGGAAATGATATAGTGCGCTACGAATTATGTCTCAGCGATGACGATGAAGAAGATGAAGACATGCACGTACACTTCTATTGTGAGCGTTGCCATCGCACCTATTGCCTCAATGACATACTCGTTCCACAGGTCGATTTGCCTGCAGGATACGAACAATCATCCATCAATTATATGATAAAAGGAGTGTGTCCTAAGTGCGCTCACCGATATTATATTAAATGATAAGACGAAAAAACAGCAAGGATAATACGCTGTATTAAGACTTTTCACTATCTTTGCATAAGAATAAAACAATTTAGATAGTAATGAATTATACTATTGAGAAAGTAACGACGCTCATTGGCGCACGCCGTTATGGTGATAAGGATGCAAATATAAGCTTTGTACTTACCGACAGCCGCTCTCTGTGTTTCCCTGAAGAAACATTGTTTTTTGCGCTCAAAACTGAGCGTAACGACGGACAGAATTACATCCCAGAACTCTATGCAAGGGGTGTAAGAAACTTTGTCGTGGAGGTAGTGCCTGAGGATTGGGCAACTCGTTATCCTGATTCTAACTTCTTGAAGGTGGTTGGTTCGCTGGAAGCTTTGCAGCGACTGGCTGAACGTCATCGCGATGAATACTTGATTCCGATAGTCGGCATCACGGGTTCAAATGGTAAGACGATGGTCAAGGAGTGGCTTTATCAGTTGCTTTCTCCGCAGATGGTGGTCACACGCTCACCTCGTAGCTATAATTCACAGATAGGTGTTCCACTGTCAGTACTGCTCTTAAACGAGAATACACAGGTCGGAGTGTTTGAAGCGGGTATCAGTCAACCAGGCGAGATGATGGCTTTGCGCGACATTATCCAGCCTACTATCGGTGTCTTCACCACATTAGGTACTGCCCATCAAGAGAACTTCCCTTCCTTAGAAGCTAAGTGCCACGAGAAGATAAAACTCTTCCACGACACCGAGGCAATCGTCTATTCTGCCGATAATGAGGTGATGGCACAGTGTTTAAGCCAGTATGATTATAAGGGTCAGAAGCTCGATTGGTCTGTAAAGAATACGGAGGCAGCCTTCTATATCAAAGCTATCGAGAAGAAAGACATTGAGACAACCGTTTCATATGTATGGAAAGGACAGACAGAAGGACAATATAAACTACCTTTCATTGACGATGCCAGCGTTGAGAATTCTATCACCTGCGCAGTCGTTTCACTCCATTTAGGACTCACCCCTGCTACTATCAGCGAGCGAATGGCACAGTTAGAGCCAGTCGCTATGCGCTTGGAGGTGAAGGAGGGACAGCATGGCTGTACGCTTATCAACGATTCTTATAACTCTGATTTCAACTCACTCGATATTGCACTCGACTTCATGAACCGTCGTCCTGACCATAAGGGACGTCGTCGCACATTGATTCTGAGCGATATCCTGCAGAGTGGTGACACAGATAAAGACCTATATAATAAGGTGGCTTTCCTCTGCGAGAAGCGTGGTGTTGAGAAGTTTATCGGTATTGGTGAAGGACTCTTGGCACAGCGTTCTGCCTTTAAGCATTTGGGCGAAAAGCATTTCTTTGCTACCGTCAACTCCTTTATCCACAGCGATGTCTTCGCTAACTTGCACGATGAAGTAATCTTATTGAAGGGCGCACGACAGTTTGGTTTCGACCGACTGACAGAACTCTTGGTGAAGAAGGTGCATGAAACAGTGTTGGAAGTAAACCTCAATGCAGTTGTTGACAACCTCAATTGGTATCGCTCTTTCCTCAAACCAGAGACGAAATTGGTTTGTATGATTAAGGCTGATGCCTATGGAGCTGGTGCCGTAGAGATAGCAAAAACCTTACAGGATCATCGTGTTGACTACCTCGCTGTGGCTGTTGCCGACGAGGGTGTGACGCTCCGTAAGAACGGTATCACAAGCAATATCATGATTATGAACCCAGAGATGACTTCCTTCAAGACGCTCTTCGACTACGACCTTGAGCCAGAGGTGTATAGCTTCCGACTCATGGATGCACTCGTGAAGGCTGCACAGAAGGAGGGTATCACGGGCTTCCCTGTTCATATTAAGCTCGATACGGGTATGCACCGATTAGGTTTTGACCCACAGAAGGATATGGACGAACTGATTAAGCGACTGAAACAACAGAACGCTATCATCCCTCGTTCGGTCTTCTCTCACTTCGTTGGCTCTGATGCTGACAACTTCGACGAGTTCTCTGCTCATCAGTTTGCGCTCTTCGATGAGGGTAGCAAGAAGCTTCAAGCTGCTTTCAGCCATAAGATTATCCGCCACATGGACAACTCTTCGGGCATCGAACACTTCCCTGAACGTCAGATGGATATGTGTCGATTGGGCTTGGGCTTATATGGTATCAACCCACGAACGAACAAGACAATCAACAATATCTCTACGTTGAAGACTACCATCCTGCAACTGCGTAACGTACCAGCTGGTGACACGGTAGGCTATTCTCGCAAGGGAACAATCGACCATGACAGTGTGATTGCAGCAATTCCAATCGGCTACGCTGACGGCTTAAACCGCCATTTGGGCAACCGCCACTGCTACTGTTTGGTGAATGGTCAGAAGGCTGAGTACGTCGGCAACATCTGTATGGACGTAGCGATGATTGACGTTACTGGCATCGATTGCAAGGAAGGTGACAGTGTCGAGATCTTCGGCGACCACCTCCCTGTCACTGTTCTTAGCGATACGCTTGACACCATTCCATATGAGGTGCTGACGACTATCAGCAATCGTGTGAAGAGAGTTTACTTCCAGGATTAGATGAGTTAAGTTGACGAGTTGACAAGTTGACGAGTTGACGAGTAAACAAGTTGCTTGTGAGGAAGACATAGTAACATGGTTAACAAGTTGACAGGTTAACAAGTAGACAGGTTAATAAGTTGCTTGTGAGGAAGACATAGTAACATAAGAACGAGTGGATGAGTTAACAAGTTGACGAGTTAATAAGTTGCTTGTGGCAATAAAACACATAATCTTTGTTTTTTATTCTTCTATCTTCTTTTGTCCCTCTGTATTGTAAAGGAAATTCAAACCTTGAAAAATAAGAGGGCGTTAATTCCATTCGAATTAACGCCCTTTTGGCTTCCAAAAGGTGCCCTTTAAGACCCTTACTAACGCCCTTTTGAACCCTTAATAAGCACCTTTTACTTTCGCGTTTTATAACATTCTGATTTCCTGTCAGTTGCAAACCTGCTCACAATACGTGTTTTTTACCCTTATTTCAGGGATTTTATTGAAGAAAACGTCAAGGTTTTTGACACTGATAAAAGCGATAATTATGAATTATAAAAGTCACACTGGGAAAGCAAAATAAATGGAGGTTAAAACAAAGCGGAGACTTCATTAGCGCAAAGAGAAAAGGATATACTCCATATATATGATAAGAGGAGGCAAGGCAAGTAACAGATAGATTGTAGCGAGTTAACGTTGTAGAAATCAGAAATTGTTATATCCAATTGTCTCTAACAAGGGAGGATTATACCTAATTAAAATGGGGTATAGTATGCCCCAAAAGGCTTTACAACACTGTCTTTTCCCAAAGATTTACACCAGTGAAGTTTATAAAAGAGGGAGTAGATTATGTAGCAATTTTTGCCAAACAAACACTTTTAACAAAATTTCATTCTTATGCGAGGCAAGATATTTAGAAAGTTGCTTTTATATAAGCGAAATCAATTCGATAAAAAGATTATTTTCAACTTATATAAACCAAAAACTAAAACAATGGAAATGAAAAGTGTTTTCAAAACAATGGTGATGGCAGCTCTCTGCCTTGGTACAGTAACTCTCGCATCTTGCAGTGATGACAATGGTGACAAAAACACTGGTCTGAAGTTCAGTACTACTACAGTTAATGTGGCTCCCAGTGCCTCTGCAAACGTAACTATTGGTAATGGAACACAACCTTTCACAGTTAAGTCTACTGACGAAAAGGTTGCTACCGCAAAGGTTGATAAGAATGTCATGACCGTAACAGGTGTTAAGGAGGGCAAGGCTTCCATTACAGTTACCGACAAGAACAAGCGCTTCGGCACTATCTCTGTCAATGTAATTACTCCACTTGCCTTTGACAAGACAAGCTTAAACATTGCCGTTGGCAAGGAGGATGTTGTTAACATCAAAACAGGTCAGGCTCCATACACGGTTAACGTGAAGGATAGCAAGATTGCTACTGCTACCGTTAAGGATGCTAAGATTACCATCAAGGGCGTGAAAGCAGGAACAACAACTGTTAACGTGCTTGATAAGAACAAGCTGGCAGGTACAATAACCGTAACTGTAAAGTAAAGAACTTACTACAGGATAAGGGTATATTGAAATGCAAACTAACAAACTGACAACTTTCTATTTGTAAGTATAAATAAAGTTTCTCATAGATCAATAAAGACCATTTCCTTACTCAAAAACAAGTTTTGAAATAGTCTTTTCCTCCTTAAGCGATTACTGCTTGAGGAGGATTTCTTTTGATCTATAGGTCAATAACAACATATAACAAGAAAATAAAAAGCTCTTTTAACGGACGGTTTTAGCCATCGAAGCAACACAAAAAGGAAGGACTGAATATATCATAAATACAAATGTTTACGAAGGAAACAATATCTATACTACGAAAAAATGCGGAGATCAGTGTAGGGGGTGAGGCTATTTATTCTTCCCTACAATCCCCCTCAACCAAAAGTAAGCCTCCTCCTGCAAACGGAAAAGATGCCACGAACAGCGGAGGGGCAGATAACCGAACTTCCTTTTTATTGAAGGGCTTACTTGCTGAAGATTGATGGTTTGCCAAACATGGTGCATGACAGACAAACCATGTTGGCGGTCGGTTAGAGAGAGTTCATGGCGATGAAGGAAATAGAACATGTAAAGCCCCACTAAGTTGAGCCATCTCACCGTCTCGAAACAACGGAGGGTCTCCTCTGATGCACCCAAAGAAAGGAGCTGACGACGCATACTCTCGTTCGCTAAGAGAAAGTCGAAACGGCGAACACTGATGTTATGTGTTGTGGAAGAAGTATGCTGTCGATAATAATAAACACCCTCACAAAAGGCTACTTTGCGAGACTTTAGATAATGAATACGTGTTACATTCTCATCGCTATAGGTCGGAAGTGTGTCGTCATAAGGATAGGTATGGTGGATATCTCCTCTAATTGCATACACACCATGTATCTTCCATGTGAGGCTTTCCTTAAAAGCCTCTGCGCCTGACAACGTGTCGAAATGAGGCATAGGAAAGACCTTTTCCTCTCCATTCGCATAATGATGAACAACCTGAAAGAGTACGGAATCAACTTCATCGGTAAAGGCTTCACATACTTTCTCAAGTGCCGTTGAAGCCAACCAGTCATCACTGTCCACAAAACAGATATAATCTCCTGAGGCATTGGACAGTGCCATGTTTCGAGCATAGCCTATTCCATGATTCTCTTTCAGCGCAAAAACCTTCACACGATCGTCCTTTTCAGCATACTGATGGAGAATATCCAATGACTTATCCGTTGACGCATCATCGACACAAAGAACCTCAATGTCCTTCAAGGTTTGCGACAACAGCGAGTCAAGGCATTGCGGTAGGTAAGCTGCTGTATTATAAACGGCTACAAGTATACTAATCTTTGGCATGGCGAACAAACTTATTCTTCACTTTAGAGATTAAAGCATTCCATAGTCCCGACTTCGCTTTCATCACACGGAGAGAAACTATCGTACTGACAACGCATAACAAACTGGCTACGCCCCACCGCATCCACTCGTCATCAGAACGCACACAAAGAAGCACAAGGAGTCCGATTGAGAAATGAAGTGCGGCATAGCGCATCACTGATGAGGACAGACGATAACCATAACGAGCGTAAGCATAGCCATAGACACAGACAAGATTGAGCAGACCTGCTGCTGCTATGCCTAATCCTGCACCAAAGAGTCCCCACTTCCAAAAGCCAAGAAGCACGAGTGAAACAAGGAAGATGTCATACAATCCCTCTAAGAGTAGATAGGATTTTGAGTCGCCCTTTGCCAAAGGAATATACTCAACAGGGAGCCGAATGGCACGTACATACATCGCCAACACCAACACTTGCGCCATGCTGAGGGCTGGAAGGAACTTATCGGAATAAAGGAAAAGAATCAGCTGGGGCAGGAATAAGAGGAAGAAAGTAAGCAAAGGAGAGATGAGAAGGAGTGTCACTTCTATCTGTCGGTTGACAATCTGATTAAAAGTAAACTTCAAGTTGTTTGCCCCAGAAAGGCGTGGAAAGTAGTCAGTTTCCATTGCTGAGAAGATCATACCTGCATAAACCATCGTCATCATGAAGGCAGAATTATAGAAACCCACGGTTGCTATATCCGAAACATTATTGAGATAGCTGCGGATAATCAGGTCGGCACCAGAGCCCAAGATGCCTGCAAAGACAAAGGCTGTACCCAAACGAATCATACCCCAACCCTTGTCTAAGAACGTTTTTTGGAAGGAAACGCGGAAAGGATAGAGCCGACGAGAAACCATTATCGTCAATAATAGTTGCACCAATGCCATCAATACCAACGAAGGAACAATGGCTGCATTACCGAAGAAATAATAAAGTGGAACGGTTAAGACTAAGGCTCCCAGTACGTTATACACCGATATAGCGGCTAAGGCACGCAGTTTACGAACTCCCTTGAGGATAGCAAGCTCGCCTCCAGCTAAGGCAGTCAATGCCACACAAGGAGAAAGAAGGATGAAATGAAGCGTATGTCCGTCCCACGCAAAGGTGTAACGGCTAAGCAACGGACTCAGGAAGATGCAGATAAAGAATCCCAACAAGGCAGCAAGCAGGCTCCATGAACGCACAAGGGCAATGTCTTCCGTCAGCTTCTCCTCATCCTTCTGGTCGTAATCCTCTGATATATTGCGCACAGCACTCATCGATATTCCAAAGTTCGTAGAGTCACTGATGAGCTTGGTTGTGGAATTAAAAAGCGAGATAAGTCCTACTCCCTGCGGTCCGAGCAGCATAGCAACAAACTTGTTGCGAACGATACCAATCAGCACATTCAGCACCTGTACACCACCAAAGAGGCTGATGTACTTCAAGATATGCAAATAGCTGTCAGTATTAGAGGCTTTTTTCATCACATTAACTAACGGATTTAAAAGTTTTTTATTATTTTTGCATCAAACAATTATTACATGAGACTGTCTATCATCATCCCCATCTATAACGTTGAAGACACACTCCAGAGATGTTTGGAGAGTGTGTTAACGCAGATGGATGAGAGGATGGAGGTCATTCTCATTGATGATGGGTCGACGGATTCCTCTCGGAAGATAGCCGAAGAGATGACAGCTGACAAGGGGAATTGTAGACTTATCCACCAAGAAAACAAGGGGCTTTCGGCAGCAAGAAACGCAGGAATAGAAGTGGCTATGGGAGATTTTCTCACCTTTGTCGACTCTGATGACTTCGTTGCTGAGGGTACATACGATGCGTTGTTGGCTGTCTTGGCAGCACATCCTGACTATGATATCCTTGAATATCCTGCTATGTTGTATTACGGAAGTGCGACGAGGCAACGCCTACTAACCTTCACGGACACAGCAATCGGTTCTATCCGTGACTATTGGTTGGGCGGAGCTTACCTCCACACCTACGCTTGTAATAAGCTTTTTCGGCGTGAACTCTTTGCGCAGACGCGCTTTCCAGAGGGCAGAGTGTTTGAAGATGTCTACACTTATCCTTACTTGTTGCAGCAGGCAAAGGTAGTGGCAACTACTGCAGCGGGCTTGTATTACTATTGTCAGAACGACAAGGGCATCACCGCTCAGGCAGGAGGAAAGGAATTGAACGACCTCCTAAAAGCGCATCTTAAGCACCTCAAGCTGTGGGGCGAACTGACACCTGCTTACTATCAGGCATTGGTTAATATTCAGTTGGATGTCTACGAGGCTACTCATGCAGCCCCTATCCTACCCGTTCTGCCCTATAAAGGAACCTTGAAACTCTTTATTCTCCACTTAATCGGATTAAAACGCTTATGTCAACTCAACCAGTTTATTCACAAAATAAGGAAGATAAGCCACTCGTAAGCTTCGTTGTGACTTACTATAGCGAGCCTGTTGATATGCTAAAGGAGTGTATCAGCAGTATCTTGGCATTGAGTCTGAACGAGACAGAACGCCAGATTATCGTCGTGGATGACGGTGCGGAGTATTCACCTATCAACGAATTGCTTGCTCTTTCATCGAACATTGTCTACGTCAGACAGCCTAACCGAGGATTGGGACAAGCACGAAACACAGGAATTGAGTTGGCTGAGGGCAGTTTTATTCAGTTTGTCGATGGTGACGACTTGTTGCTGACAAGTGCCTATGAGCAGTGTTTAGATATCATCAGATACCGCGAAACAGATATGGTTTTATTCCAGTCAACTGACAAGAAAACCTCAAAACCACTTGCTGATGCTGAGGGTCCGATAAGTGGAACGGAGTATATGACACACAATAACCTGCGGGGCAGTGTCTGTACAGCTCTTTTCCGCAAGAAGATTCTGCACGATCTTCGTTTCCCTAAAGGCATACTCCACGAGGATGAAGAGTTTACGCCACAACTCATGTTACGTGCTGAGAACCTTTATTTTACCAATAACAAGGCGTATTTCTATCGTAAACGTGAGGGGTCTATCATGCACAAGCGTGACAAGCGTTGGCACATCCGCCGCCTCGCTGATGCCGAGCAGGTGCTTTATCGTTTGAAAGAGCGGGTCGACTATCTCCCTGTCAAAGAGCGCATTGCAATGGAACGACGCATCGCCCAACTGACAATGGACCATATTTACAACGTGATAACGATGACACATGATGAGACGCATCTCGACCATGTGCTACAACGTCTGTCCCGACATGGACTTTTCCCGCTGCCTGACAAGGACTATACAAGTAAGTATAAGTGGTTCAGAAGAATGACCAACAGCAGTTTCGGGCGCAAGACATTGATTATGCTGTTAAGGCTAAACAAGGGATAAAACGCAAGTAGATACGGTGTCTATCCGTCTTCTACGAACAGTTCATTCCCTTATCAACTGATTCTTGTAAACTATTTTCATGTAGTTCAAAACCAATACATGCTCTTTTGGCTTCTAAAAGACGGCTAATTGACTTCGAAAAGATGCCCTTTAAGCCTCTTACTAACGCCCTTTTGAAGTCCTATTAAGCACCTTTTGGGAATCTCCTTTGCAACTGCTTGATAGCAAAATACTTACAAGGCTTCCGAAACGGCTTATTTTTAGTTCCTTTCTCCGCCATTTCATCGAACATTTTGTCAATATATTTCTTTGCCTTTTGGGGTTAAATCTCACACGGAGACACGGAGTTTACGGAGTCTTTTTTAATGATACAGAGGCACCGTCGGTGTAGGGAGCAACGGAGAAAACAACCCATAAAACTTGTATAAACATAATTTATAAGTTACCTTTGAATAGCAAACTCGGTAATCATAATTATGAATTCTGAATTCTGAATTAAAAAAGTCACATGAAAGTCCTACTATTAGGTGAATATAGCAACGTACATAACACGCTGGCACGAGGCTTGCGTGAACTTGGACATACGGTAACAGTGGTGTCGAATGGGGATTTTTGGAAGAATTACCCACGTGATATTGATGTTTCCAGACGGTCGGGAAGGTTAGGTGGCATGCTTTTAATGGCTAAAATCTATACCCTACTGCCCCGTCTGCGAGGCTATGACATCGTACAATTTATCAATCCTGTGTTCTTTGAACTGAAGGCGGAACGGCTCTTTCCGCTCTTTCATTATCTGAAAAAGCATAACAAAAAGGTTGTTCTCTGTGGCTTTGGGATGGATTATTATTGGGTAAACACGTGCTCAACGACGATGCCACTGCGTTACAGCGACTTCAATATCGGTAAGGAACTGCGCCAAAATAAGGAGGCGATAGTCGAGAGAGAGGATTGGATTGATACGGAAAAAGGTCGTCTGAACCAGCTGATGGCTGAGCAATGCGATGCTATCGTGACAGGACTCTACGAGTATTGGTGCTGTTATGAGCCGTATTTCCCTAAAAAGACAACCTTCATCCCCTTCCCTATCGTTGTCGGTGAGCCGCCTATCATAGCCGATGAAACGCCCGAGAAGTTGAATCTTTTTATTGGAATCAGTAAGAGTCGGTCGGTATATAAAGGGACTGACATCATGCTGCGAGCCGCTGAAACGGTGAAAAAACAATACCCCGACCGCCTCAACCTCACTGTTGTTAATGGTCTACCCTTTGACGAATACGTGCGAACGATGCTCGGTTCGGATGCTATCATGGACCAACTCTACAGCTATACGCCCTCGATGAATCCCCTTGAAGCGATGGCGCATGGTATTATCTGTATCGGTGGCGGTGAGCCAGAGAACTATGAAATCATCAACGAGACTACGCTCCGACCGATCATCAATGTCCTCCCGACTTACGAAAGTTGTGTTAGAGAGCTTACCCGCCTCGTCAATAACCTCTCTCTCATTCCACAACTGCGTCGCGATAGCTATGAATATGTGCGCAAGCATCATGAGTATATCAAGGTTGCCCGCCAGTATGAGGATTTCTACCAATCGTTATAGACTATCTTTAGACGAATAGACATACCGCAGGAAACACCCTGAAAAATCGTTACATAACTTCGTGCAAAAATCCTAAAATAAATACGAAAAACATCTATTAAAAGCAAGTCTGCAACCAACAGAAAATCAATCAGTTATAAAGTCGTGCAAGAAAAGGTGCTTAATTAGGCTTCAAAAGGGCGTTAGTTACACCTCAAAAGGGCATCTTTTGCAAGCCAATTGGGCATCTTTTAGAAGCCAAAAGAGCATGTATTAGTTTTGAGATGCACGAAAATTGTTTACAAATGTCGGTAAACAAGGGAACAAGTTGTTTGTAGTAAGCAGAAAGACATGGTAATAGATAAATATCATAACTATTTGCCTTTTTAGCACTTTTAATTCTATGCCTTATCCCTGCTGTAAGACCATTTGACACTGGATTGTCATACCATGCAAGTATATATTCTATTTCCTATCTACACATTTAACAGAAGAAACCAATAAAACAAAATCTGTAAAGGCTCTAATAACCGATTGGAGGTTATGCTTATTGGATAGCCATAAAAACAATTTTACCACAGCCCAGCAAAGAGATGCCAAACTGTGGTAAAATATTTATTGATAGTTACTTATGCTTGAAAAGTTTACTTTACAATGTACTTCTTGTTGTTTACAATGTAGATACCCTTAGGGAGTCCCTCTAATGAGGTTGCCCCAGTGCGAACCACTTGTCCGTTGAGGTTATATACGGTACCCATTACCTCATTATTATTGCTATTTTCAACAACAATATTGTCAATACCAGTAACCACGTCCTCTTCAACACCATCAATGAAGAATCGAATAGTCTTTGCATATGCCTCAGAACCTGTTGCAATCCAGCAACGGAATCCCTTGATTGGGAGAGCATTCTGTGTAAAGTACCACTTACCATCATTTGAACCTAAAGCATAAGAGTTTGCAGGGACAACTTTATTAGTCTGATTGATAACTGAACCGCAGAACTGCAACTTCTCATCCGGTGTTGTTGAAGTTGTAGAACTCTCCTTGATCACTCCACTTCTGTAATTAGGCAACAGAGAAGGATCCTTAGTCAACGACACATTATTGATAACATAGTAAGGAGCTGGTATACTTAGTTCTCTTCCACCCTTCAACTTCTTCGTATAAGGGTCCTCTCCTTCTATACCCGTTGGCTCTTTCTGCGGTTTGATAAGATAGAGCTTATTTGCTTCTATGGCAACATTCTCATCATCTGTGTCAAGATTTACACTCTCAAATGATATACGGCTTTTAACAGTACTATGCTGTTTAGGCTGACAAGAGAGCTTAACATCCTCACCAAAGGCAGCCTTCACCTGATCAACTGTAAGACTAACAGGAAGCATGATAGAGTTCCATGTATTAACCTTCATCGTACGCTTTAAGATAAGGGTTCCAGCATAGATAGGGTCAACCTGATCCTTTATATAATCGATACTGTTCTCTCTCTCGTCCAAGACAATATCATTAGTACCACAATACAGCAACTGTACATTATCCCAACAGGTCCAGTCACGTTCATCTGTAGAACCATCTATCTCCACACCTATATTCAAAATCTCACCATCATGTGGCACAAAAACTAATACGGAATTAGTATATTTACCTTCTTCAAACAGCTTTCCAGCTTTCACATAAGGACTTTCTTTAGTAACATTTCCCTTACCTCCTTTGCTCTTTTCCAAGTCATTAGCATCATAAATACGAAGTAACTCATTCTTAGAATAATCAAATTCGTGTCTAAACTTATTCAAAGTAGTGCTTACGTTAGAGATGGTTGCATTATTTCCTTGCACCTTTGCAAAGAACTTTGATATCATTTGGCTATTACCTTTTCTACTGTAGAAACCATTGCAAGTTACTTTATACCAACCCCTCTTTATAATTTGGACAGACTGAGTAATTGTTCCATTTGCATTAGTATTATTACCTACATTGCGAACATTTGCATTAGTATAGCCAGCATATTCTGCCATATAATAGTTTGGACTTACGGCTCCATTACCTACATAAAAGGTATAATTTTTATCAGCGGGTGTAAAGGCTCTTTCATTATTTTCTGCGTAATACTTCCATTTTACTCCTGTAACTTTCCACTTGTCGACATAGTTGCTACTACGTGAGAAGTTCTGGTCATAAATAAGGAAGGTTGCATCAGAAGGAGCTTCATTAGATGCATACTTTTCCTTAAAAGCATCCTTCAAATCTTTCTTTGTCACAATTTTCCACTGGCATTTTTCATCACTCGTATTTATATTTTTAGGAAAGTTTATCTCATTTACATTACTATGCTCTCGTCTATTCATGCATAGATAACGAGTTCCCTTATACCCCTCGTCCTCATCATTATAAAATGAAATATAATATGTCTTGGAACCAGAGCGGGTCTCTGTAAAAGTCCAATCTATAATACCATTAAGATGCTTACCAGTGCCATACGGATTATAAGTTTTATCATGGTCAAATAATGTACCTCTGTCAACATATACTCGGTTATAGTTTATCTTATTTTCATGACCCGGTGTATCCTTTCTACGACCGAATGCTATCAAACTTCCAGCACCTGTTCCGAGTGGACCTTCCATCTTAAATTTACCAGACCCATTCTTCTTAATATGAATCGGCATACCTACATTAAAACCGACAGCAACTGTACCCCAGTAGCTACCCGTGTTAAGAAACTTTTTAGTACCAACGTTGTAAAGGTAGATAGTATTCATATCCTCGTTGGAGTTATCAGCAACATTATTAATGGAATTTCCATTCCAAATATGGTCGCCATTTTGTCCCTGTGCCATTGCACCTGTATGGGAAAATAAGCCTAACATAAACAAGGCTATTGTTATAAGTGTAAAATGTCTTGCCATCTTTACTATTCTTTTAAAATTTACTTCAGTTTAAACTAATAATTAATCTTCCCATATACTATGATTAATAACACCCCATGGTGTACTTGGCTTAGCACCAATACCCCCATCAGGATCTCCAGGGATAATACGGTCATTACCCTGACCTTTCTGTTCAGGGATACCATCTCCATCATTATCAATCTGTGATGCGCCAGGTAATTGCATTACCTCATCAGAATTAAAAACCACAAGTTCAGCAAGCGGCTTTTGGTAAACTTTTTTCTTCATTCTTCTATGTTTATATATATTCTTCTAATAAAGTGATTAATCTATACCTATTATTTATTATCAGAATTGCAGAGGGTATCTCACGATTTTCTGCTTCCATACTTAAGGTGATAGAACAATCAGATAAACAACAGTTATATCGATCATACAACACCTAAATGTATTGCGTAAGACACTAATCTACTTATTGTAGTGCTTGTAAAAAGTCAGCAAGTTTATCCTGATATATTTCCGCTATCTTTCTCATTTTCTTGCACTATTATAAATAGCCTTATATCTTTTGCGGTGCAAAGATACTATTTTTTCTACTCACAACTGGCCTTTTAATCTAAATTAACTATAATTTAAATAATAAGATGGTTAATAATCATAAAAGCATAGACACACTCAAACCAAAATATAAAGAACTATATATAGCTACTATCCCTGCATAAGAATCACCTATACTTACAATCTTTTCCACAGATAATCAACACTTATCTAAGTGTTGATTATCGCTCATTCTTATCATTAACTTAGAGCAAAGCGTCTTACAAAGAACTACTTACAACCCATTATAAGTATAGCTATCTTCCTACAATCGTCTAACTATCAATCTAAAGTTACTCTTGTTTCTACAAAACATCCACAACATAGCAAACCTACATTTCTTGTAGAACAACTATACTTATGATTATAAAAATCTTATTATATATTACTCAAAAATATTTCATAGTATTAAATAAATTATTTAAGAACCTTATTTATGTATCTGCATTAATTTCATACTACCTTATCTTATAAGTAAAGATATAAAGAAAAAGGTGAAGCCTAAAGCTTCACCTTTTTCTTTTTACCATGACTTTCGTTACTCATACGGTCAAGAGCAGTAACGACATAGACGTATTTTGTACTGCCGTCTTTATAATTAAGACGTAGCTTATTGCCGTAAGGCATCCCCACAATCTTTGAGGGATCATCGAGATTAATTGGCTCACCGGCATAGAAACGATAAACGATATAACGATAAGGAGCATCCTTCCAGCCCTCTCCCTTTGGAGCCTTCCATGTGAGATAATAGTAGCCATCACTCTCCTGTCTTGCCTTCACCTTCTTTGGTTTCGATGGAGCCTCATCGTCAATGAATGGCATCAAAGGCTGCAAAGCTGGATAACGCCAGTAGTTTGTGCGAAGGAGTGTACCATAGTTGCCAGGGTTATCAACAACCGACTTAGCATACCACAACACCGTTCCATTAACGTTCTGACACTGCTGATGCAGACGACGTTTCGCTGGAAGCTGATTTGAGTTAGGGTTCTGTGGATCAGCATACTTCACCGTACGAAGTACATCCTCACCAATATACAACGGACGATTGCCTGCATAGCGGTTCCACCATCCGATGAGTTCCTTATAATCTGCTGCACGATTGCCAATCTCCCAGTAAATCTGTGGCACACAATAGTCTATCCACCCATTGTTCACCCACTTCAATACGTCGGCATAGAGGTCGTCATAATTCTGCAAACCATTTGTACGACTACCATTCTTTGGGTCGTTCTTCTGATTTCGATAGATACCAAAAGGAGACACACCAAACTTCACCCAAGGCTTACGACGATGGATAGACTCACCCAACTGCTTGATGAAAAGGTCTACATTATTACGTCTCCAATCGTTGATATTGGTGAAACCACGTCTGTCACGCTGGAAGTAAGCTTGGTCAGGAATGGTCTGTCCTGCAGCAGGATAAGGATAGAAATAGTCATCAATATGTAAGCCATCAATATCATATCGGCTCACGATATCGTCAACGACTGCACAGATATAATTGCGATTCTCTGGTAGAGCAGGATTGAGAATGTAAAGTCCATCGTATGAGAAAACACGATTTGGGTTGGTTACTGCTACATGATTCGTTGCCAACTGTGTGGTATTCTTTGTCTTTGCACGATAAGGATTAATCCACGCATGAAGTTCCATACCACGATCGTGACACTCCGTAATCATCCATTGCAATGGGTCCCAATAAGGCGAAGGAGGTGTACCCTGACGCCCTGTAAGGAACTTACTCCATGGCTCATACTTACTTGGATAGAGCGCATCACACTCTGCACGCACCTGAAAGATGATAGCATTCACACCATCTCGCTGCAGTTCGTCCAACTGATAACGCAACGTACGCTGCATCTCCTCTGTACCAATACCTTGGAACTGTCCGTTCACACACTGAATCCACGCACCGCGGAACTCTCGTTTCTTAGCTGGCACTTGTCCATACACGGCATTACCCGCCCCAATGAAAAGCACTGCGGCAATCAATAATCTCAATAGAGAATGAAGTTGTCTCATTATTATAATTTAGTTATATCAAAATAGGAACAGCAGCCCCTCTCCCTTACCCCTCCCCCAAAGGGAGGGGAGTAGTATGCGTGATACCCCTTGTAGGTTTGGGAATAACTGCTAAGCTTTCCCAAGCTAATTAATTAGAATCAGGATTTTCATCACTCCCAAGCAAACTGTTTCCAGCACTCCCCCTCTCCCTTCGGAGAGGGGGTTGGGGGGTGAGGTTTTGTTGGATGGTGAGGCATTTATCACCTCCTCCCTGCCATCTTCCTAAACATCTGGCGGTGGAAGCGGCGTTCAGCCTCTAACACGCGCAGCAACTTTGTGGCAGGAAGCACCTTTAGCATTTCCTTATGATAACGCTGTTCTATCTGTTTTAATTGTATTTCATAGGCGTCAGCCTGTTCAATCATCTTACTTGCCTCACGTTCTGACGAAGGTTTTGAATGATGAATAGCACGCAGCCTTTCGAAATAACTACGCTGTTTATCCCTCATCTCATCATAGACAGGGAACAGTCGTGCTGCCTCTTGCCCACTCAGTCCTGCCTCTTTAGTAATGAAGTTATGCGACTCTGCCTTGATTCTGTTAAAATCAAACTTCCCCTGTGCATGCAGCAAAGACACACTGAAGAAGATACAGAGCAATAAGATTATCCGTTTGTGTTTCATTCTCCTTACCCCCACATTATTATTCACTTGCTAAATAAGCATACATATCCGACTCGTCTATCATGAAGTAATCGGCTGCCTTATCAAACTCGTCTTCCGATGATGCCGATGTCTCGTGCGCTCCCTGCGCCAAATGACCCTCTGCCAAAGCATGTTTCCCTTGTCCACCATCGAATTCATGATAAGCAAGGAAGCCTACCAACACAACACCGATTGTCATCGCTGCTGCTGCCAATGGGCGGAGATAATGCACCATCGCACGACGTGGTTTTACCGTCACAACCGTCTCTTTCTGCTCTTCAGTTGGTATCTGAGCCATCACACGGGAAGACAATTCAGAGAAGTAATTCTCTGGAACTGTGAAAGGCCGCTGCGTGCCGTATTCCTTTTGTAAGTGATTCGTTGATTCCATAAAGTTTTTTCTTTGATATAACTTAGACTGCAGAAAGGCTGAATGGTTTAATTATCAAGGCAAAATATTATTCATACCGCTTCACGTAGTCAGTAATCTTCTGTACAGCAATATGATAAGAGGCTTTCAGCGAACCCTCGCTTGTACCTAATATCTCGCTTATCTCGGAGTATTTCATCTCGTCATAATAACGAAGTGTGAACACCGTGCGCTGCACATCGGGCAAGGTTGCAATGGCTTCCTGCAACACTGCCTGACTCTTATCGCCATCGAAGTAGTCGTCTGCTAATAAGCGATTGGCTACTGAGAGGTCGGCATCAGCACTGGAGAGTGCTGCTGTCTTTTGATGACGAAGGAAATCGAGCGACTCGTTGATAGCTATGCGATAGAGCCAAGTGGACAATTTAGCTTTCCCTTGAAAGGTCGGAAGACTCTTCCATGCTTTGAGAAACGTGTTTTGCAATACGTCGTCAGTATCCTCATGTGTAAGGACTATACTACGAATCTTCCAATACAGCGATTGGCTGTACTGGTCAACAATCATGGGGAAAACCTTCTGTCTTCCTTCGGAACTCGCCAACAGGCGAATCACTTCAGCTTCATCGAGGGGAGTCACTACTCTTCAAGAAAAGGTTTTGATTGTCAAGTGCTTAACGCCTTCTTAACGAATTGATACCTTGCGGACTACGTTACCCACCTTGACGATGTAGCATCCCTTCGGGAGGTTGAGCGTATAGTGCTTGTCGTCACCGTCAACCTTCACGCTCATCACGCGTACACCCGTCACATTATAGATTGCCAACTGTTCGTTCTCAGCACCAACCACATGCAACACGTTACCAACAACCGAGATTGAAATAGTCTGAACGTCTAAGTCAATCAAATCAATCGCTGCACGCGCCTGCACCGGTGCGGTGAAGCCTACAGAGAGCAGTAATGTGAAAAGAAAAGGAGTAAATATATTTTTTATCATAGACTATGCTTTTATGTTAGCTACAAAGATAACAAATTTAAGAATACATCTACTTATTTTATTGCATTAGTCTATTAAGATTTAATATTAATTAACCTCCCCCAACCCCTCCGAAGGAGGGGAGTTGCCTAACGGGATAAATATGATTATCCTGAAATATGGAGAGACAAACTAAAACTCTTAAATAATATGGCACACGGAGGAACGGAGCTAACAGAGTTTATTTCAAAACCACACGCCCCACAGAGGTGCCGACGGCACAAGGAGCGACGGAGATTTCCCATACAGGAAGCTAATATCTTCATTGTTATTTCTTTCAATAAACACTGCAGTTATACTCCTTTGCTCTCTGCAGCGTCGGTGCCTCCGTGGGCTACATTTCTTTTTAAAAATCTCCGTAAACTCCGTGTCTCTGTGTGAGATTACGTCAATATTCTAAATTTAAGTAGAGACAAACTAAAACTCTTAAATAATATGGCACACGGGGGAACGGAGCTAACAGAGTTTTATTTCAAAACCACACACCCCACAGAGGTGCCGACGGCACAAGGAGCGACGGAGATTTCCCATACAGGAAGC
>ERZ651108.447-NODE-447-length-19953-cov-59.002061_pt1 | contig 19953 bp, 10 predicted proteins | sample MGYA00512173_ERZ651108 | MGnify/ENA metagenome assembly ERZ651108 | reverse complement strand
ACGCGAACACGACACCCGGAATGGCGGAGGCAATCTCCTCCAGGCATGAACCGGGCACGAAGGTGCGCTCCTCGACGATGTCGCACTGCCCGCCGCTCACTCGCACGAGGGTCGCGCCGTTATTGCACAGCGCCCACCCATCCGTGAAGCCCAAGGCATCGAGGATCGGGGTAACGCCTTCGAGCGCGCGGCCCGACGCGATGAGCACGTGAGCGCCCGCGGCGGCGAGGCCGTGAATCCCCTCGAGGACGCGCGGGGTTGCCCCCGCGGGGGTCAGGATCGTGCCGTCGATGTCGAGCGCGACCAGGACCCGGCCCGCCGACGTCGGAAAGTCGGCGGGCAAGGCGGCCGAGGCCTCGTCGAGGAGATCCTCGAAGGGGCGGGCAACTTCCCCGGAGGAGGGGACCGTCAGGAAGCGCTCTTGGCTCATCGAGCGAGGGGGGTCAGGACGTCGAGTCCACCCAGGTAGGGCCGCAGCGCTGCCGGAACGTACACGGATCCGTCCGCCTGCTGGTGATTCTCGAGGAAGGCGACGATCCAGCGGGTCGTGGCCAGCGTGCCGTTGAGCGTGGCGACCGCGGCCATGCCGTCCTCCCGGCGCTCGCGAATGCCGAGGCGGCGCGCCTGGAACGTCGTGCAGTTCGAGGTTGAGGTGACCTCCATGTAGCGCTGCTGGGTGGGCAGCCAGGCCTCGCAGTCGAACTTGCGGGCGGCGGAGGTGCCCAGGTCTCCGGCGGCCGTGTCGATGACGCGGTAGGGCAGCTCGACCTTGGCGAGCATCTCCTCTTCCCACGCGAGGAAGCGCTGGTGCTCTTCGGCGGCGTCCTCGGGGCGGCAGTAGCTGAACATCTCGGCCTTGTTGAACTGGTGGACGCGGATGATGCCGCGCGTGTCCTTGCCCGCGGAGCCGGCCTCGCGGCGGTAGCAGGTGGACCAGCCCATGTAGCGCTTGGGACCGGCGCTCAGGTCAAGGATCTCGTCGGCGTGGTAGCCGGCGAGGGCCACCTCGGACGTGCCCGTCAGGTACAGGTCGTCGGCGGGCAGGTAGTAGATCTCGTCGGAGTGCTCGTTGAGGAAGCCCGTGCCGCCCATGATCTGCGGGGTAACCAGGGTCGGGGTCATCATCGGCACGAAGCCGTTCGCGAGCGCCTGGTCCATGGCCATCGTCATGATGGCCAGCTCGAGGCGGGCACCAATGCCCTTGAGGTAGTAGAAGCGCGCGCCGGAGACCTTCGCGCCGCGCTTGGTGTCGATAGCGTCCAGGCCCTCGCCGAGCGCGAGGTGATCCTGGGGTTCGAAGCCCTCGGCGGCGAAGTCGCGGGGGGCGGGGCCTTCGTGGCGCAGGACCACGAAGTCGTCCTCGCCACCAACGGGCACGCCGTCGAGAACGAGGTTGGGCAGGAGGCGCGCGAGGCGGTCGGCCTCGGCGTCGGCGGCGTTCGCGGCGGCCTCGGCGGCCTTCACCTGCTCGGCGAGTTCCTTTGCCTGGGCCAGGATCGCGGGACGCTCCTCCTTGGAGGCGCGACCCACGGACTTGGAGACCTCCTTTTGGGTGGCGCGCAGCGTCTCGAAGGCCTGCAGGGCCTCGCGGCGGGCGGCGTCGGCCGCGATGATCTCATCGACGAGGCCGGGGTTGGCTCCGCGGGCACGCTGGGAGGCGCGGGCGGGTTCGGGGTTTTCACGCAGGGCACGCACATCAATCATGGAACCATCCTATGCCAGGTGGCCCGGCTCTGTCCCCCACCGTGCCGGATGCCAAATCCACAGCAGAGACCAGGGTTATACACCAACCATCCGATCAATTCAACAGAAATACCACAAGTTATCCACCTCTTGTGAATAACTGTGTGTATAACGATGAGCATCGTTGCACAACAGCTGGTCATAGCCACTATGGGGCACAACGAAAAGAGCTTTCACAGCCTGTCCACAGCCTGTCAATCCACAGGCAGACTAAGATGTGCACATGGACGCTACACCGTGGGTACTCGCAGCCGCTGCAGGAGCCGGAGCAATCGGCGTCGCGCGCACTGTCACGGCGCTCACCAGACGTCATCGCAGACGGCAGGCACTTTCCATCCCATCAACGGCGGACGACCCGGAGCGCGGCAGGCCTCGTCCGTGGATCATCATGAACCCCTCGAAGCACGACGATCCACAGGCTTTCAAGGACCTCATTAACCGCAAGGCCAAGGAACTTGGCATCGACCACGTGCACTGGCGCGAGACCACACGCGAAGACCCGGGCACCGGGCAGGCAGTGCGCGCCCTCAAGGAAGGCGCATCCATCGTCATCGCCGCAGGCGGAGACGGGACCGTGCGCGCGGTCGCGGCCGGCATGGCCGGGTCGGGCGTGCGCATGGGCATCATCCCCGTCGGCACCGGCAACGTCCTGGCGGGCAACCTCTCCATTCCCGATGACCCCGCACACGCACTCGCCGTCGCTCTCGACGCCAACCACAGGCCCGTGGACTTGGCGTGGGTGCGCGTCGAAGACATCACCGAACCCTCGGCGCTTCCCGCCGAAGGCGCACTGCGCGACGCTGCCCGCCGAGCCGCCCACCGCACTGAGGATGAGGAACGCGAACCCGCCACGGCCTCGTCCATCGAGCCACGCACCGACGAGTACGCCTGCCTCGTCATCGCAGGCATGGGCTACGACGGCGCGACGATGGCAGATACGGATCCCGAGCTAAAGAAGCGCATCGGGTGGATCGCCTACGTGTGGGCGGGACTGGGCGCGATGGGCGTGCCGCGCATGAAGGCGCGCCTGATGCTGCGATCCCCCATCGCCACCGCGCCCGACCCGCTGGGCGTGAGCGACCAGCTGTCCGGGCGGACCGTCGACGAGGCCGCAGCCCCCTCCAGTCGTCAAGATTCTCCACGTTCGTCGGCGGATGAAGTCACGCGCATCGAGGCACGCTCGGTCATGTTTGCGAACGCCGGTGAATTGAAACTACTGGTCCTCGCTCCCGATGCGAACCTGTCGGACGGACTGATCGACGTCATCGCGGTCGACGCGCACGTCGGCCTGCTCGGCTGGGCGGATGTCACGTGGAAGATGCTCGGCCAGCTCATCGGCCTGCGCCCCATCAACCTGCCCGTGTCGACGGGCACGGTCGCGTTCCGCCAGGCGAAAGGTGCATCCGTGACGGCCACCGAACCGCAGGTGTGCCAGGTGGACGGCGACGCCATCGGCTTGGCCCGCACGATGCACGTGCGCATGCAGGCCGGCGCACTGGACGTGGCCGTGCCCGCCGAGCGCACGTGGATGGAGCTGCTACCCAGCTGACCCACTCCGTGATACAGCGCGCCCCAACCCGAATCCGTGCGCGTGTCGCCACTGACCCACATTTGAGCTTGTGGCTAAGTGGTGCAGACCTGCTTCATATGCGCCCGGAATCGCCGGGGATGCGGGAAATCAGGCCAGCGGCCAGGAGGGGGCAGAGCCGCCCGCCTTGCCCGTGCCGTCGCCGCCGCGCAGCAGATCCGCGACCCACGCGCGACCCGCACGGAACGCCTCGTCCGTCGTCCCGGGGACAACGGCTGCACGCACGCCGTCGACGCGCGGGTAGGACCCCATGAAACGGACCTCCGGCGAGTAGCGGTGCAGGCCGACGAGGGCCGCCTGGACGCGTTCCTCGCGGATGTGCCCAACGATGTCGATACTGAACGTGTAGTTGCCGAGGCCGTCGCCGCTCGGACGGGACTCGATGCGCGAGAGGTCCACGCCGCGCGCCGAGAACTGCTCAAGGAGGGTCAGCAGAGCGCCCGATTCGTTGACGGGCAGGGCCACCTGGATGGTCGTCTTGTCCGCGCCGGTGGGCGGGGGCACCGCGCCCGGACGCGCGACCAACACGAAGCGCGTGATCGCGCCCGGGTTGTCGGCCACGTCCTGGTAGAGGGCCTCGAGGCCGTAGGTGCTCACGGACACCGCGTTGCACAGGGCAGCGTCGAAGGAGGCGTCACCGTCGGAGAGGAGCTCGGCGGCCGCCGCCGTCGAGGTCGCAGGCACGTGGATCGCGCCCGGGAAGGTACTCTCGACCCAGCCGCGGCACTGCGCCCACGCGTGCGGATGCGTGCCGATGCGGCGGACGTCTTCAGCGCGCGTGCCCGGCAGGACTGCGAGCTGGAAGACGACGTGGACGTGCATTTCGGCGACGATCACGAGGGGATCGCCGTGCGAGAGGGAGTCGAGGGTCGCGTTCACGCCGCCCTCGATGGAGTTTTCGATCGGGACGACGGCGCGGTCGGCCTCGCCGCGGCGCACAGCCGCAAGCGCCTGCGGGGCGCTCGTCATCGGCAGGAGGACGGCACCGGCGGGCGCGACCTGGTGGACGGCCTGTTCGGTAAAAGTACCGAAGGGTCCGAGGAACGCGATGCGGAGCTTGTCACCGAGGGGCGCGGGGCCGGGAATGTTCGTCGTCATAGCGTCAAGGGTATCGACACGCGACGGAGGTGAGCGCACTCAGTCCCAGCTCAGGGGCGCATTGTGGCCTACTCGTCGCCTGACCGGGGTTCCTCCGGGTCATCGGCACCCGGCTGGGTGGAGCGGATCCCGTCCGCGAAAGCCTGACTGCCGCCGCCGGGGGTGACGTAACCGCATGCAGTGATCTTCCACAGCTTCGCGGTACCGCCCGCGTCGACCAGCTCAAAGCCCTTGGACGTGTCGACGCCGTAGAAACCGGGGTTGCGGCTCGAGCGCAAGAAGTTGTAGTAGCTACCGTCTTCTTCCTCGTAGAAGTGTGTGATGCCGAGGTTGCGCACGACCTCGCAGACCTCGGGATCGGTCGTGATGTCACGGAAGTGCTGAGTGAGGACCTTCTGCGAGGCCCCATCACCGTTGACCGTGCTGAGCTGGGGGAAGACGGCCTTGCGGCCACCCAGCATCTCCGAGTAGGCGGCGCCCGCAATAGGGTCGCCGACGATGAGGGCGTCGGGGGCTGTCGTGTACTGCATGCGGCGCAGCATGGCGAGTTCACCCTTGACGGCCATTCCGGGCTTGCCCAGGCGCGTCGGGTCGTACACGTAGGCGACGGCTGAGTCACGGGCATCAATCGCGCCGAGGCCGGACAGGAGGATGACGAGCGAGAGGATACCCACCTGGATCGGCCAGCGGGGTGCCTCGACACCATCCTCAACGTCGTCCTCGATGCCGCGCTCGGCTAGGATGCGACGCAGAGAAACTGTCCATGCCGCGTGAATGCCGTGGACGATAGCCGCGACGCCGACGGCCATGAGGACGGCCAGCGCGATGTCCTCGACGCCCATAATGCGCCGCCCGTCCTTGTACCAGGGGGCGAGCAGGAAGGTGCGCAGCGCGGAGTCGGGGGCGTAGGCGAGCCCGGTGAGGACGGCGAGAATCAGGTAGGAGACGAGAGGCCAGGCCGGCATCGGAGCGGCTTCCTTGCGATCCATCAGTCGGATAGTCTCGATCTCACGACCATCGATGTCCAGACGGGCCTCGTCGGCCAGGTCATCGACCGGGTCGGGGCGTCGCAGCAACGTGTGGAGGCGAGCGGTGACGACGATACCTGCGACGAGGAGAAGCACTTGGATGAGCGTCCACCACGTCGTGCTCGTCGTCTGCGCGAACGGCGGGTAGGGCAGGAGTCCATGCGAGAAGGCTTCGCCCCAGCCACTGCCTCGACGCGGGTAACGGCCCATCGCTTGGATCTTCGGTGAGGCGAGCGCGATCAGGGGCAGGGCGAGGACAGCGAGGCCGACGCCGACCCACAGGATGGCGGTGAGCTGGCCTCGGCCCTCACGCGCCAGCGCAGAGCGCGCGAAAAAGACGATGGAAGACAGAAGGGGCGCGGCAAGGAAAGCCAGGAGGGAGAAGGCAGCGCTGGGGTGCGCACCGACGAGGCCGAGGCAGCCTACGAGGAGGAAGAGAACCTGGGGGATGCGGCGGATCAAAGACCGGATGCCGTCCCCGAAACGCAGGTCTGCGGCCGCGCGCCGACCAGCGACGATGAAGACCGCAGCGAGGCCGGGGACCAGCACCGTGCCCGTCGAGTTGGGCCACTGGTTATACATGGTCAGCGCGTCAGCCGGCATGTTGTGCAGCATGCCGCCGATGATCGGAGTCGCAAGGAGGGCCGTGCGCGAACCCGTAAGTACGGACACCAGAGCCGCCAGGCCGATCACCCACACGGCCATGAGGGCCAGGGAGGACACGTTGGAAGCCTGGACAACCGAATCGTAGCGAGCGAAGAGCGCGACGAACGCGTGCCAGCCCGTCGGGTAGTAGACGCGCCGCCCACCGTAGAGTTCATGGAGACCACCGAAAGGGCTGGCATCCTTGCCGTAGAGGATCGCATGAACGCCATTCTGATGGAACGTCGGGTCCCACTGCTGGACAGGGTTCGCGGGATCTGCAACCGACAGCAGCGGCCAGGCAGCCAGGAGGAAGCCCACGAGGATCGTGCCCCACGTCGCCGCGCGGATTGCCGCCTGACGTCCGCCGATCGGCACGCGCACACCGATGGCCTCGCGGAAAGGCACCCCGTTGAGGGCAAACCCGCCGTTAACTCGGTGAAAGTAGCTGAGGCCCCACGCGACCGCACCGCCGACGGCGCTCATGCCGAGGACCGGCATGACCGTGGAAGCCTCCCACGGGATCTCGAGCGCCGGATAGAGGACCGTCAGGACAGTAATCAGGCCAAAGGTGAACGCCGGTGCCGCCCCGATTGCGACGAGCGACGAGCGCACCCCCGCGCGCAGCCACATGAACCCCGGCAGCACCAGGGCGACCATCATGGCCAACAGGGTCGGAACCAGCATCCACCAGGCCAGCACGTGTTACTCCTTCTCAGCAGAAGACCGACGCTTGCCGATCATCTCAATGATGACGGGCAGGACCGACGCGAGGATGATGACACCCAGGATGAGCGTCAGGTTGTCGTGCACGAAAGGCACGTTGCCCAGCAGCGAGCCAACCAGGATGAAGCCAGCACCCCAGAAGACGGAACCCAGCGTGTTAAACACCAGGAATTTCGAATAGGGGTAGCGGGCCATGCCCGCGGCGATCGGAATGAAGGTGCGCACGAAGGGAATGAAACGACCGATGACGAGCGAGCGTCCGCCGTAGTTTGTGAAGTAATGCTCAGCCTTCTCCAAGTGCTCGGTCTTCAGGATCCGCGCGTCCGGCTTGAAGAAGCGGCGACCCCACTTCGCGCCCAGGAAGTAGCCGATCTGCGCGCCAATGAAGGCGGCGACGACGACCATGGCAATGAGAGTGGGCAGATGCAGACCAAGGCGGTCGTGCAGCAAGCCGGCAGTAAACAGCAGGGACTCGCCTGGAAGAACCGGGAAAAGAACGCCGGACTCGATAAGAACGATGAGCATCGTTCCCCACAGGACCCACGGCCCCATGGCAACAAGAAGTGTCTCAGGATTCTTAAACCACTCGATAACTGTGTCAAGCATCGACGGATCCGATGCTGCCGCGAGTGTAGACCAGGTCACGATAAGGCCCTTTTCTGCCGGGAATATGTCCCCCTAACCCTACCTTTGTTGACCGCGAATATAGGATAGTCACTATGAGGAAGCGCAAGGAGTCACACGACAACCCCCCAGTTGTCGATACGAACATCCTGTTCGTCCCCTCTTCCGCGGAGGATCCGTCCTCACTAGGGGTCGATGACCTGATGGGCATGATCAACGGTGCGGGGACCACGACAACCCCTGCCCAGAAGCCGGACGTCCCCGGCCCCGAAGACAAGACCGAAATCCTCGACCCCATCGTCGTGCCCCCCACCGCAGCCCCCTCCCCCAATACACCCCCCAGCTTCCCTCCCACCGCCGCGATCGTGCCCGAGTCGGCCATCATCTCGCCGGTCGTCACCGTCAACGCGCTGCAGAGTCCCGCTCCCCCGCCCCCCGCCTCGGCAATCGTCGACGCGCCCCCTCCCCCGCTCCCCAACGATGAGGAGGCCACGACACCGAGGGGTCCCATCCTCCCTCCCCCGCTCCCCGACGACGAGGAGGCCGCGACACCGAGCGGCCCCGTTCTCCCGCCACCCGCGCCCGAAGCCGACTCCTGCGAACGCGCGCTTACTGAACCGCCCGCACCCGAACCCCCCGCGCCCGAACCGCCCGCACCCGAACCGCCTACACCCAAGCAGGCCGGTCCCAGCGCCGCCACGAACGAGGCCTCCGAGGCGAGCGCAACATCCGCCGACCAGACCACCATCGCCGCCGCCCCCGCCCTCGTCACCGTCGCCGCGTCCGCCGCAGCCAACACAGCGAGAACCCGGAAGACGACACACGCGAGCCACGACGGAGCCACAACCGATCACGCGCCCACCCCGACCGACTCGCCCGCCGAGAAGGACACGGCGGACGCACAGGCCACCCCTGCCTCGGACACGGTCGTGCGCGCCAAAAACGGCGAGGTCGCGCTGCCCGTCCCCGCCCGCAGGCTCCGCCTCCCCCGGCCCGCCTACATCGCCGACCGCATCTTCACCATCCAGCGCAGACGCGAAGACGTCGTCGACATCGTCATCTCGATCCTCGCAATCCTCATCATCTGGACCATCGGCACCGTCGCCAGCGCCACGACGCGCGGCGTCACCATGGACGTCCTGCAATTCCAGCTCATCCGCCAGATCCTGATCCTGCCCGTCAACCTCGTTGAGGGCCTCATCATCCTGATCACGCCGATCATGGTGATCATCTCCCTTGCACTGAGAAAACGCCTGCACACCATCATCCAGGTCATCGTCACGAGCGTCGTCGCCGCCGTCGGCGGCTGGATCATCGCCGTCCTCACCGGTCTGCTGCCCACCTACCTCACCATCCCCCTGAGCGTGGACCGGCTCATCGCCACACAGGGCCATAGGAGCGGCTTCGTGATCGCCATCAACCTGGTACTCGTCACCCTGTGCGCCATGTTCACCTCAGCAGGCGAAACCCAATCGATGAGAGCCATTCGCTGGGGCTGGATAGGCGTGTGGGTCATCCTGATCCTGGGCGTCCTGCGCTCCTCGATGACCCTGCCCGTCGCGTTCATCTCCGTGTTCCTCGGCCGTGCGTTCGGCTCAGGATCGCGGTGGATCATGGGCTACGACGACCAGAGAGCCAAGGGGGTCACCCTCGTCGAGGCGCTCCTCGGCATCGGCATCACGCCCTCGCGGATCGTGCGCACCGACCTGGACACCACCATCGAACCGCTGTCCACGTGGGCGGTCGCCGAGAACGCCCGCGGACGCCTCACACAGGTACCCGCCGATCTGGGCGACATAGGCATCACCATCACGCGACGCCCCGACCCCGACCACAACCGCCACTACCAGGTGTGGAGCGACACCGGGCTGACCTACGAACTCATCGTCATGGACCCCGGTCAAGAGCTGACCGGCACCCTCCTCGAGATGTGGAACAACCTGCGCCTGCGCGGTATTAGCCGCTGGGTCTCCCCCTCCCTCAAGGCCCAGGCGGAGCGCTCCTCGTTCACAACCTTGCAGGCTCTGCGCGCCGGCGTCTTCACGCAAGAACCCATCGCGATTGCCTCGGCGAACGACTCGATCATCATGGTGCTCTCCGCTCTGCCCCCAACGACGCCGCTGACGGAGCTTGGCGAGCGGGCCTCGGACGAGGTCTTGGATCGTGCGTGGGAACAGCTACGGTACGCGCACACGCGGGGCATTTCGCACCGCGCCCTCACGCCCGAGGCTGTCGTCGTCGACGCGTCCTCCGACGTGTGGCTGCTCGACTGGGATTCGGGCGAGGTCGCAACGACTGAACTCAACCAGTCCATCGACATCGCCCAGATGCTAGTCCTGACCGCCCTGGCAGTGGGTCCCCAACGTGCGCTTGAGGCCGGTCGACGCTGCGTCGGCGACGAGACCCTCATCGCGTGCGCGCCCGTCATCCAGAAGCCGGTCCTGCCCGCATCGGTGAACCAGATGCTGCGCCGATCCGATCTGCTCAGTGATCTGCGCGCCGCCCTCGTGGGTGACTCCGAGGCCGAGTCCGCCCCGACAGCCGACCTGCAGCGCTTCCGCCCGCGCACGATCTTGACGATCGCGGTCGCATTCATCGCGGTTTTCGTCGTCGTCTCCTCTCTCAACTTCAACGACCTCGTCTCCACGATGAAAAGCGCGAACCCGTGGTGGATGGCCGCATCCGCCGCGTTAGCCTGCCTGATCTGGGTGGGTTCGGCCGTGCCGCTCATGGCCCTGTCCCCCGAGAAGCTGCGCTTCGGCGACACCCTCATCGCGCAGGTGGCCGCCTCGATCATCACGGTCGTCGCACCCGCCGGTGTGGGTCCCGCCGCCCTGAACCTGCGCTACCTGCGCAAGCGCCGCGTCCCCACCGCCGCTGCCGTGACGACGGTGACGCTCATGCAGATCTCGCAGGCGCTCATCACGATCATCCTCCTACTGCTCGTCATGGTCAGCGCAGGTTCATCCCTGTCCGTCTCACTCCCCTACGGCACGATCCTCGCGGTCGTCGCGGTCGTCATGCTCGCGGTTGGCGTCATCATGGCCGTCCCAAAGGTACGCCGCTGGATCTGGGCCAAGATCGAGCCAACGTGGCAGCAGGTCTACCCGCGTCTCCTGTGGATCATCGGACAACCTCGTCGCCTGGCCGCCGTCGTGGCTGGCAACCTGCTCATGAACATCGGCTACGTGGGCGCGTTCTGGACCGCCATGGTCGCCATGGGTGGCTCACTGAACTTCTCAACGGTTGCTATCACCTACCTGACCGCGAACGCGGCGGGTTCCTTTATCCCCTCCCCGGGTGGTATCGGTACCGTCGAAACGGCACTCACCTCGGGTCTGACAGTCGCGGGCGTCTCCTCCTCGGTCGCGATTGCCACCGCGCTACTCTACCGTCTCGTCACCTTCTACGGGCGCATCCCGTTTGGCTGGCTGGCGATGAAGTACATGGAGAAGAAGGATCTGATCTAAGCGCTAGCTTTCCGGGCCTCGGTCCTGAGGCTGGGAATGTGCGCCGGATTCGCACCTCTTTGCACATGCCGTGGTGGCACTCAGATGCGCACCTTGAGTTGACTGCGCCTTACTCTGCACGAGGCCGGGGCTGGGTCATGAGCGACACCGAGGTACGACGGCACGGGGAGGCTTACTTCTAGTTACTTCTAATTTGGATCAAATTTGAAGTAACTAGAAGTTGCCTTTTGCAACAGTTCCTACAACAAGACCCCACGTCCTACAACAAGACCCCACGCTGCGTCGCACAACCTAACGACCACGGCAATCATGGAACTTCGCACTACGCATCGACACCCCGAACCCGACGCTGGAGATCTGTGACCGGGTACCACTCGAAGCTGCGGCCGCGCTTGGTACGCATCAGGTATCCACCATCCTCAAGACCGCGCAGATCGGCATGCGCCGTCTGCGGCGTCACCCTGTACTTGTCCGCATGTGATGCAGCTGTCACGGTGATAGCAGAGTCCTTTAACGCTTCCTCAATGACCCCGATCTGTCGATTATTAAGATCGGTGAGCCTGAGGAGATGCTTCACTTGTTCCATTTCTTTGGACTTTCTCGCCAGGTAATCGTGCAGCTCACGGATTCCACGCAGGATAATCTCCGCATGCCAGATTAGGAAGTAGGTGAGATCCCCTTCATCCTGCTCAACCTCAAGGAAGGATCGCGCATACTTGGCAGGTGCTGTGCGCAGAAGCCTCGACACCGGGACGAAATCCATGAGGAAGAAGCCTTCGCGCAGCATCACCCACTGCGCAATCACGCGGGCCGTGCGCCCATTACCATCGACGAAGTAGTGATCATAGCCCATCATGAAGTGCACGATGAGTGCCCGTACCAGGGGCGGCACATATTGCGACGCATACTCCCCCACGCCATTGGCAAAGTCGCACAGACGCTTGAGTCGTTCAGGCAACTCTTCGGCCGGCGGCGGCACATGCAACAGCTGATCATCACCCTCACTCCCATAGATACGAATTCGCTCTTCACCCTGGCGCTGCAAGCGTCCCGCATCCTCTGCCTCATCGAGCGTCCCATCCGTCACGATGCGATGGACCCCACAGATGAATTCAGGAGTGAGCTCCTCACCCAAGTGATCGCGCACATATTCGAGGGCGAGAAAATTGTTGAGGATCATCCGCTCTGAGCGATCACGCGGATCCTTCTTTTCTCGGAGCATTTTTTTCGCATCACGCCTTGTGGTCGAAGCCCCCTCCATCTGGGAGGAGGTGATCGCCTCTTCGTAGAGAGAGTTAATCAGATACCTATCTCGCAGCCCCTGCGTCGCCACCTCTCCCGGAAGCTCCACCTGACCACGCGCCTGCGCCGTAATTTCCTCATTCAACCTCAAGAAGCGATCTGGGAGATTAAACGTCAGGCGCGTTCCATCCTTCATAACGAAGGGAGTGGGCCGGGACGTCGAGGCACGCGCAGTGCGCACCGCGTACCACCACGCCTCGCGGCTAAGCCCCTCTGGCACCGGCTCCGCACGGAAGTAATACTCCCACGGCCGATACTCCGGATCATCCAGCCCACCAGCGAGCACAGCAATAACAGGGAGACGACGATCATCATCCATAGCCATCAGATTGGTAATGACTCGTTCACGCAGCTCACCAAGCCGATAAGGCGGAGGGATTGGAGTATTCATGACTACTCCGTTCACACGAACTTCAAATTACTTCTAATTTTATCTAAATTTGAAGCAACTAGAAATAGTGCCACAGCACGCATACATCACCGAGGGCGCAACAGAACATCCAACATCCCGCTACAAGCAGGTGTCCCCACAACAAACGAGGCCGCGACCGGAACACCCGGCCACGGCCTCGTCGATGGCGGGCACACTACCAAAGACGGTTCGCGCGCACGTAGTCGGCCGACTGCACGCCACTAACGCCCCGAATCACCTCGACGGATCCGTCGGGCACGCTCAGCCCGAAGCCCTGCACGAGGTTCTCGTACTCATACTCGACTTCGACGGATCCACCGGGGAAAGATTCGGCCACAGCTTCCCTAATCGAGGCGAGCACAGCCGCGCGGTCAGCGCCCTCCTTGAGGCGCACGACAACCTCGACATTCTCCGACGGACGGTCCTCACTTCCAACCATGGCCGCCTGGGCGACCACCGCAGGCGAAGCACCGGACTGGAAGGCGGTCGCCGACGCGGCGAACGACGGACTCACAACCGAAAGCGCACACCCACCAACACATGCCAGCGCGAGAGCTGTTTGCTTCATGGACATATTCTGCTCCTCTGTAATCATGGGCGGTCGAGCGGGAACACTGCCACGTATCCTCTCCGCCGATCACCAGGAGCACCCTAACACGACAGCATAACTGACAAGCTACTCATGACTGCTATTTGGTCATTACTACCATGCTGTCAAACTTAATGATTCCGTGTATGCAGAGACAAAAAGGTGGTCGGGCGACCTCACAAGCTCACCCGACCACCGTCTACAGGACAACTACTGGACGCGTGTCTCACGCTCGATGGACACCAACTTCACACCACTCACTCCACGGATCGCATCCAGCGAACCCGCAGGCACGCGCAGCGCGTAGCCCTGCAAGGCGTTCTTATACTCGCGTTCGACCTCGACGGTCGCATCCGGATAAACCCCGGCCACGGCCTGGTTGATGGAAGCAAGGGTCGCCTCACGATCAGCACCCTCCTCAAGGTGGACGATGACGACGACAGGTTCCGCTGCCTCGGCATCGCCAGACGGCGCGGGGGCACCGCTCTGCACATCCGGACCGTCCTGCCCATCCTTGGATGTCAGCGCAGTATCGGCGTCACCCACCGGCAGCATGGGGGCCGTCAAGCCGGACTGCGGCTCCGACTGAGGAGCGGACTGGGGAGCAGACTGCTGCGAGTCCGCGCCAGGGTCGGACTGGGCGGAGGGCGTCTGCGGAGAGGACACGGAACAGCTCGCGACCGCGAGCGCACACGTTCCGACGCCCGCAAGGATGGCGGCTGGTTTCTTCATGGACATGGTGCATTCCTTCGCATTCACAGGCGACCGAGGCAATTGCGTCGTCGCCGCTGTATCGGCAGATACGTCCAACATACCGCAGGACAACAAGCGACGTGCGCGGCATCCACGACCACGTACCCACAGCCCCTCATCCGCACGTAGGACCTCTCATCCGCAACCAAACCCGCTGTTCCGTGCGTGGGCGAGACCGCCCACCTACGGAACAGCGGGTCCACGTGCGGAACAGCGGGTCCACGTGCGCAACAGCGGGCCCACGTGCGGAACAGCGAGCGGACCCGGGAACTTCCGCGGTGGAGCGTTCCCGGGCCCAGGCCTCGTCAATCAGAAGCAGGCGGCGTTAGCGCCGCAATACTCCAGATGTGTCAAAGGAATATACTCGGCCGTCGATGACCTGTGCACCGGTCACCATCGCGCCGGAGGGAGACAGGTAGTACCACGCATTTCCGAGCTGGAGCCAGCCGATGTGCATCGCACCCGAAGGTTTCAGGTAGTACCAGAGACCATCGATCTTGATCCAGCCGGTGTGCATGTCGCCGGAGTCACCCAGGTAGTACCACGAGCCGCGATCAAACAGCCAACCCGTGCGCATCACCTTGGTGGCAGGGTCCATGTAGTACCAGTACAGCCCTCCGTAGGAGCCGTCGCGAAGCCAGCCGCTCAGCAGAGTGCCGGAGGCATCCGCATAAACCCACTCGCCGGAGGGGCGCTTGAGGAACCCGGTCATCATGTAACCGTCGGGGCCGAAGCTGTAGTCGGAGCCGTTGATCGTGAACCAGCCGTTGGCCAGGTAGGTCGACCCGTCGGCGCACGCGTACCACCAGCCACCGCTGCCCTTCACCCAATGGCCGCCCGTGGGGTCGGCGCAGAACGGAGGAATGCTCGGACGTCCGGTGGGCAGGTTAACGGTCACCGCCGACGAGTGGTTGAGGCCGTAGTCCCAGCCCAGCACGTACGGGTCGGACACAACGGGTCCCGTGCCGCCCTGATCCATCCACGCGCGGGAGATTTCGGAGAGCGGAACGTCCACCTCGTAGCGGTACTTGCCATCTTTGTCAGCGATCTGGTCGGCGTCGGAGAGTATGTGTCGGTAGAACCATAGGCCGTCGGCCGGGTCGTGCAGGTCGAAGGCAGCCATCGGCGAGGAGTCAACGATGGTGAGAGTAACGACCGTGTCGTCGCCCTTGCCGGAGTAGTGCACGTCCTCAATGACGGGTGCGGTCGTGTCGATACGGAACTTGTAGGAGATGGATTGTTCGGTGCGCGACGGTCCGTCGTTGTGTGCGGAGACCGTCAGCGCGTATTCCCCGTCCGGCAGGTCCTTATATGCCTCGGAGCGTAGGTCCAGGGCCGTCGACTCGTGCTCACGCTCAACCCACGACACCTCCGTCGTGAGCGGATCGAACACGGATTTCCAGTTCTGGTGCTGCTCGAAGGACGCGACCACTTCCCCAGCCTCGTTCGTGTAGGTGGTCGTCAGGGTGTGCACGCCGCGCAGCGTGCCCGTGCGCGGTTCGAGGACCCGGGGTGCGCCCGAGGCCTCGGCCCGGGAAATCACGTACCCGTAGGCGTCGGGTCGCTCGGGTCGCTCGCTGGGTCGCTGGACGGGGTTGAAGCCGAGGGGGGTACCGGTTTCGCCGTCGTAGAGGCCCGAGGCCCGCATGTGTCCCTTACCGTCGGAGGCGAGTGCGTCGAAGATGGCCGGCTTGCCCCAGGATCCGTAGAACCCGAGGTAGGGCACGGACAGGTCAGGCTGCCCCTCGGTACGCGAGGTAAAACGCACGAAGCCGTCCAGGAAGGTACCCGACGGCGCATTGTCTGTCACGTACTGGGCGAACGCGGATCCGGGGGTGACGTCGATGCCGACGGTAGCCTCGCCCTTCGCGGGCACAGTGACGGTCGCGCCCTCACCGATGCCAGACACGGCCGCGCCGCTATACGACACATCCACACCACGACCTCGCCAATCCGAGGAATGCTCCGTGAAGAATCCACCGTCGACGATCTCGGAGAGCGCCTGGGAGCCGAGCTCGTAGGCCGCTTCCGCGTCAGAGAGGTTGTGCAAGGTGACGTCGAAGTGCCAGCCCGTCGTACCATCCCCCAGGTCAGCCTTGGGCCGAGACTGCTCGAGGGCACCCTCGACGGTCGGATACACAGACGAGGTCGTAGCAGCCAGGGCGTCAACCAGGCCGGCACCCTGCTTGCGCGGGGAATACAACGCACCCGTGGTCTGTTCCGGATCGGCGAGGGGACGGGCGGTTCCCATGATGAGATTCTGGACGACGTCCACCTGCTCGCGCGCGCTCATGGACGCAAACAGGGGGTCAGACTGGACGCGTTGGAGGACGATTGCGCTGATACCCGACATCTGTGGGGTCGCCATGGACGTGCCGGAGAAGTGGTCGTAGTCGCCTCCGGGAACGGAGGAGAGGATGTTACCACCGGGTGCCGCGATCTCGGGCTTGAGGCGTAGGTCGGGAGAGGTGCCCCACGAGGAGAATTCGTTCATCCAGTAGGAGCTGGTGGGCTCCAGGACTTTGCCCTCAACGATGGTCAGGTGATGGTCGGCGGCCTCGAGCATGGCCTGTCCGTTCGCTTGTGAGATGAAGGCGGCGGGAGTATCGAGGGTTGACAGATTCATAATGAGGAGCGCGTCGCCGGGCTCGTTGTCGTACACGAGTATCGCTGTTGGCTTGAGCGGCGCGATATTGTCGAATTTGTCTTGGAAATCCAGGGTGCCGCGCGAGACCAAGACGATTGTCCCACCTAATCCCTCCGGGTATTGTGCCGTCAGGGCCGTGGCGTCCTCGGCTGTCCCGACACCTCCGTCCACGTATTCATACTCGCCGGGAGGTAGGTCCGACAGGTCGGCGACACTTTCGCCCTCGAAGCCGCGCGCACGCTGGTATGCGATGTCCCGACCGGCAGCGGTGAACGCGGCGTAGGCAGTTCCGTTCTCGATCGAGGCCACGGCCACCACGGAGGGATAGGACGCGGGTTCACACAGCACTGACGTGTCGGGGTCGGAGGCGTAGGCCTGGTTGGTGCCCGACAGGTTGCCATACCCGGCCGAATACTCGTTACCCGCGGCGGCGTTGACGCTCACCCCGGCGTCCTGCAGGTTCTTGTAGACGCTCGCGTACACCGAGTCGGCCTCGTTATCCATGCCGCCGGTCTGGCCGAGCGACAGGTTGACGACGTCGGGACGTAGCACCGCCATGTCATCCAGCGCGGCCAGCAGCGCGGAGTCCGGGTATTCGCCAGTCTGGCTGCGCGAGACTTTCGCGACGATGACCTGTGCCTCGGGAGCTGTGCCCATGATCTTGTCGGCGTTGCCCGCGGCGATGCCAGCGACATGCGTGCCGTGTGAACCGGAGTCGTCGGGTGCCGGCGAGGCATCGTTGTCACCGTCCGCATAGTCGTAAGCAAAGGGAAATTTCTCGGACACGTATGTGCCGTTCTTACCCTCCCCAAGCTGAGGAAGCAGGGCCGCTACCTTCTCCGAGTCGAGCGCGGGCGAACCCGACAGAGCGCCGTTCAAGGCCGGGTGGGTCATGTCCACGCCCGTATCGACGATGGCAATGACCATCCCCTCGCCCTTCTGCGCAACTCGGTCGGTGCGCATCATCACCTGGGAGCTGAGGTTGTCGGGATCCTGGGTGGCCAGCCTCGACGTGCGGATTCCTCCCTCGCTGTCGGCACCGCCCCACACTCGGCTCTCGCGCTCAAAGAAGGCCGACGCAACGCCATTCACTCCCCGAATCGCTTCCAGCGACCCGGCGGGTGCGCGCAGCGCAACACCCTGCAGGGCATGACGATACTCGTATTCCACCGTAACCGACGCGTCCGGGACAACACCGGCCACGGCCTCGCGAATCGAGGCAAGAACGCCCTCACGCTCGTTCCCCTCCCGGAAACGAACGATAATCCCGACGAGCTGAGCCGGGTCTTCATCGCTCGCCGCGCGTATGGGTTCAGGCGCGACGGTCTCGCCGTTCTTCGAGGTCAGCGCTGTGTCGGCATCACCGACAGGCAGGGACGAGGCCGTGGCAGCGCGGGCGGTTAGCGTGGGTGATGCACCCGGGTTGGGTTGAAAGGCGTGAGGCGGCGACGCTACAGACGAGGGACCCGTGACCACGAGCGCCCATGCGCCGACACACGCCAGGAGAACAGCTGATTTCTTCATCGACATGATGCACTCCTATGCGTTTGTGGGTGGCCGACGCTGGGTGCAGGGACATCTACACTATGTCGGCCATCACCTTCACCATAGCTCAGGGGCGCTCATGACAAGCCGTGTTTGCGCGCCTATTTATGGCTGTCTGGGCAGCCTGTCTAATGCAAGCAGGGGCACAGTACGCGTTGCCCCTCATCCGCACGTGGGACCTCTCATCCGCAACCAAACCCTCTGTTCCGTACGTGGGCGGGGCCGCCCACGTACGGAACAGAGGGTCCACGTGCGGAACAGCGGGCCCACGTGCGGAACAGCGGGTCCACGTGCGCAACAGCGAGTGGGCCCGGGAATCTCCGCGGTGGAGCGTTCCCGGGCCCAGGCCTCGTGAATCAGAAGCAGGCGGCGTTAGTGCTGCCAAACTCCCAACTCATCGAAGGTGTAGGTGCGGCCGTTGATCGTGTGAGTGCCGGTGAACATGGCACCGTCAGGTCCCAGGTAGTACCAGGAGCCGCCCTGCTGGAGCCAGCCGGTGTGCATCGCGCCAGACGAGGAGAGGTAGTACCAGAGACCATCGACCTTGACCCAGCCGGTGTGCATGTCACCGGAGGTGCCCAGGTAGTACCAGGAGCCGCCCTGGGACAGCCAGCCGGTGGCCATGACGTTCGTGGCGGGATCCAGGTAGTACCAGGAGCCTCCGTCGCGGATCCAGCCGCTCAGCAGAGTGCCGGAAGCGTCCGCGTACACCCACTCGCCGGAGGGGCGCTTGAGGAACCCGGTCATCATGTAGCCGGCAGGGCCGAACTGGTAGTCGGAGCCGTTGATGGTGTACCAGCCGCTCGCCAGGTAGTCGGAGCCGTTGGCGCAGACGTACCACCAGCCGGTGGCGTCATTTGCCCAGTGTCCGCCCGCGGGGTCGGTGCAGGGAAGCTTCGCGCCCTCGTTGCTGGTGGGCAGGTCGACGGTGCGCGGCTCGGAGTGGTTGAGGCCGTAGTCCCATGCGAGCAGGTACGGGTGGGCGATGACTTCGCCGGAGCCGCCCTGGTCGGTCCACGCCTGGGAGAGTTCGGACATGGGGACGTCGAGCTCGTAGCGGTACTTGCCGTCGTCTCCCTTGACGCCCTCGGTGTCGGAGAAGATGTGGCGGTAGAACCACAGGCCGTCGGCCGGGTCGTGCAGGTCGATGCCCGCGAGGGGCTTGTTGTCGGTCACGGCGATGGTGACGTGCGGCGCGTCGCCGTCCTTGCTGAATGCGAGGGTGTCGACCGTGGGGGCGGTGGTGTCGATGCTGAAGTTGTACGAGATCGACTGCTCGGCCTGCGAGGGGCCGTCGTTGTGCGCGGAGAGTGTCAGCGTGTAGTCGCCGTCGGGCAGGTTCTTGTACGCGTCGGAGCGCAGGTCCAGGGTCGTGGGCTCGTGGCCGTCCTCGACCCAGGTCATCTTGCCGGTGCTGGGGTTAACACCGGATTTCCAGGCCTGGTGGGTCACGTACGAGGCGACGGATTCACCGGCGGCGTTCGCGTACACGGTGTTGAGCGTGTGGACGCTGCGCAGGGTGCCGGTGCGCGGTTCGAGGACCGTGGGAGCGCCCGAGGCCTCGGCGCGGGAGAGGACGTAGCGGTCAGCCTTGGGCGTGCCGGTGCGCGCGTCGGCCTTGACCAGGGGGTTGTATCCCAGCTGCTGGCCCGTGGTGCCGTTGTAGATGCCCGAGGCCAGGGTGTGCGCTCCCCCGTCGGAGGCGAGGGCATCGAAGATGGGGGCCTTGCCCCAGTCGCCATAGAAGCCCATGTAGGGCACGGTCAGGTCGGGCTGAGACGCGGTC
>ERZ651108.446-NODE-446-length-19968-cov-10.831618_pt1 | contig 19968 bp, 22 predicted proteins | sample MGYA00512173_ERZ651108 | MGnify/ENA metagenome assembly ERZ651108 | reverse complement strand
ACCCAGAGCTTTCTTTAGCTGGTCTGGATTGCTGGTTGCCAATTCCTTGATGGAATAAATCCCCAGAGTATGCAAGCGTTTCTCCATCCGCCTGCCAATCCCCCAAAAATCCGTCATCTTGGGAATGGCCCAGACCTTCTCTTCCACGTCTTGATAAGACCAGTTGGCTCTCATGGTTGGGGTGTGCTTGGCCTCATTATCCAGAGCCAACTTGGCTAGCAGGGGATTGGCATTGGACATACCCACCGTAGAGTAGATCCCTGTCTGTCTCCAAATATCCCTCTGAATACGAGCAGAAAGCATATCCAGCTTGTCTTTGCGAGAAATCCGCCTGTCTGGGATGAAATAATTGAGCGAACTAGTCAGGTCAATAAAGCCCTCATCGATAGAGTAAGGATAAATATCATCTGGACTGCCATAATTTTGAAAGATTCGTTGAATTTCCATATTGACCGCGATATACTCGTCCATCCGAGGTGGCACAATCAAGGTGACTTGGGCCCAATCTTCGATATAACGCACATAGTCTGAATCTGTAGGCAATCCTTGCTTTCTGGCATTATAATAGGAAAATTTGCGGGTCTTGATATCAAAGGGCAGATCATAGGCCCGACCAACATTTGACTTGCCAAAAATCTTCTTAAACATGGGAGAGGAGGCTAGGATCAGGCCAGTCGAATTATCCGCGCGACTCATGACACAAAGCGAGGTCTTCAGTGGATGCAAGCCCCTTTTCACACACTCGACACTGGCATAAAAGGATTTCATATCGACAAAGGCAATATCACTTTTGGGCTCTCTGGAATAATCAAAGTAGCCCATAGACTAACCCTCCATCGGCACAAAATTCCCAACGATAATCCCTACAATCCGAGGATCATCCTCATAGGAGATGAAAATGTCCTTGTATTTTGGATTGATCGATACCAGACGCAAGCCATCTTCCTCCCGATAAACCCGTTTGATATAGGTCTGGTTGTTGCAGACCACTGCATAAACCGCCCCATCATAATCAAATCCGGTCTCTCGAATCAAAGCCACGGATCCATTTTGATATTTAGGTTCCATGGAGTCCCCAGACACCCAGGAAGCAAAATCGTGGGCTAGTTCCTCATTAAAGTAAACCGTATCAAAATTTCTGTCACCGTAGACCGATGCCCCGATCCCTGCTGACATGCATTCATAGACATGATACTCGTAGAGACGCTCTGGCATGGTCGTCACTTTCTGAGTTTGTTCTTCTTTAGCCAGGTTGCGAGCATAGAGCACAACCTTGTCCTTCCCTTGCTTGGAGAGGCTATTGTAGAGACGAACAATCTCGATCTGAGTGAAATAGCCCTTTGCCACCTTTAAAATATTTTCTAGCTGGGCAACCTTCTCCTTGGATGGTTCCTTAATTCCACGTTCCCAAGCCGAGTAAGCCTGAAAACTAATCCCCAACTCCTCTGCAATTTCCTTCTGTGTCAATTTTAACTCTTTTCTCCGAGCCTTGAGTTTTTCTGGTTGGTACATGATTCACCCCCTAGTGTGATGCTTTATTGAGAATATCTTCCTTAGAAAGATCAATTGATGATTGAGCTTACATTTTCGAAATTCAACCAATTCGGTTTAGTTTTATTATATAAAAAAAGTGGACGATTGTCCACTGGGAAAATCAAATTTTAACAGACACAACTGGAAATTATGAAAAAAAAACTGACCTAGCCCTAACAACTCCTACTCTAATTTTTGCAACAGCTTTACAACTTGACGATTTTCAATCCTCACATAGTATACACCACTATCACTGACAAGTTTATCCTCTTTATACTTAGCAATTTTGACAGCATAAAGACCTCTTGGTAGGGGTTGGTTAGCAAAAAATTCCTTCATGAGCGCTTCAAGCTCTTTAAGATAGTCATCATACAAGAGATCTCTTTTTTCTTTTGGAACGAAATACTGAAATTCAAATGTCGGTATAAAAATCTCTTTTTGGAAAAGATATTGAGCATCCATTGGGTACATTCCTTGCAGAGCTTGGCCCTTGCTTTGATTTTCCTCTAATATTTCATTATAAAGATAGATATTATCAGATTGGTTATTAAATTCAAAACCAATACCTTGATACTTCAAATCAGGCAGTTTAGGATCTTTGATTGAACTGTCCAGTGTTTTTAAAAACTCGCTGGTGCCTGGACTAACCTCAATCCCTAAATAGGCTAATTCTGGGAAAACATCATAAATTTTTTTACCATTTTTGTAATCAACCTCTGCATCTGTCTTTCCATATGTTTCACTTTTCGAAAAGCGAGTATAGTATTTAAATCGAGTTTTAACCTGATAGGTTTTTCCAGCTATATTTTCACTATAGGTACCATGGATTATAAATCCTCCCACACTTGTATAGTTTTTCTCGTATTTTTCTAACTCAAACTGTCCTGTAAGACCGTAATTTTGATAAGAACGATGCACAGCTTGCTCAATCTCAGTTCGACTTGCATGGGCAAATAGCCCCCACATATCCATTAGAGAAAAAATCGGACTGAACACTGTGAAGATTACCATTGGAATCACTATGGATAAGCAACCTATTAATAGCCAATTTCTTTTCTTGGCGTTTCCTTCAGATTTTTTAGCAGTTTTCTGTTTCCTTTTTAAAATTAGAATAAGCAAAACCAAAATCCCTAATACTAATAAAACCAATCTACAATCTCCTTTTATCGTGGATAGCTGTTAACAGGTGTATAGGAGGCTGACAGAAATACTCGTCTCACCTGCTAACTTATCCTGAAATCCATAAACTCGTCTGAAACGAGGAGCAACCCTTGTCTCATTATACCACATGGGCAATGCCGTGAGAATACGAGAAAAGCAAAAGAAAACCACCTGAACATCATTCAGGTGGTTAATGAAATTTTGCAGTTAGTTGAAGAAACTTTCAATCCAACCACTTATATTGTTTAACAATATTCCTAGCTGACCAATAAGTCCATCCATCTCCAAAGCTTTATTCTCATACTCATTAATTTTTATGAGTAACTCATCAATATTTTCGTCCATGGCCTTAATACTAGAATCAAAATATGAAATCAGATTACCTGCGGGTGTAACAAATTTCGTATCATGCAAATTTCCAGTCCAAGATTCATCATATTCATCTTTTTTAGAAGCTACAGCTTTTTTCTGCTTAACAAATTCACTTTTAATTTTCCGTAACTCGTCATATATTTCCTTAACTTTTTTTGCCTCTTCTAAATAACCTTCTTTTTTTGATTGAGCTGAACTAATCTGCGATTGAATTGCAGCTTCTTGACTAGCATTTGACATAATTCCTCCCCTTAAATTTACTATTTATATATTGCATCCAATATAAATACTAATGTCAACAAGATGGGTGCTAAAATTAATGCTGCCATACATATCCATACTTGATGCCTATACACTACTTCCATACCACTGTATCTCTCAACAAAGGACTCTTTGGGACAAGCCGGATTATACCAAACCGTCATCTTTGAGCCCTTTGGAAAAGCATCTTCCAAGACACGTGTAACAGAAACGACCGAATTTCTATAAATTGTTATCTTTTGAGCTAATAACTCCGACCTAGAAGTGGCTTGTACACTCTTCCAAGGAACTGATACGAGAATAACTCTATGGTAATCCAAATTTCTTTGATAAGTTCGCCCATCAACTTTATATTCAACAATTGGAGGACCTGCTGGTTTTGAATACTTGTATCCTACTACAACTCCCTCAACACATGCAGTAGATAAATTTTTAATCCTTAGTTCTCTTTTGTAAAAATAACGGAAAAAGAAAAGTACAGATGAGCAGAGTAATAAAAATGCAAATAGCAACAAAAAATAAAGCTTCAAATCTGTCATATAGTTCTCCTACTTCATCTGAATATCTGATATACTTAGGTTCACTTCTTCTACTTCAACAATACTAACGTCTGACATCTATACCTCATCTCTTTAACAAATAAGCAAGCACTACAATAGCATAGGTCATGATTAACAATATAGCACTACCGATGCCAAACCATTTATAAAGCTTGTTAATCCCACAGTATCGTTCCACATAAGCCCTGTTTGGTTTTTCAGGATCATACCATACCGTCATCTTCGAATAGACTGGAAAATGCGTTCGCATTAAGTTATTAAACGATATAAAAGAATTACGATAAAAGGTTAGGGAATTTGCCAACATTTCCTCTCTTGTAAAGTTATCAGATGCACTTATAGGGCCCCATGGAAGCGAAACCGTTTTGATTATAAAATACCGTAATGGCTTGCTATAAGTAGTTCCGTTAACCGTATATTCAACAATCGGAGGATTCCCAGCCTGAAAATTACTATAGCCCACAACCGTTCCCTTAATAGACGATTTGGCAAGACGTACCATCTTTTTATCCCGAAAATAAAGGTAGAGATATGTACCAGATAAAAAGATCAAGGATAAAAGAATAACGATGGTAGCAAATAAAAATAAAATGGTTTCTGTTGTCATATTCAACTCCTATCTTATTCTACGCTCTTCACATCGGACATTGAAAGTCTCATCTTAGATGGATCTGACATCGAGTCAACAATCTCCAATTGTTCTGAGTTAAGTGGTAACAAAATTAACGTGGTTGTGTAAGAAGGTAGCTCACCACTATCCTTGATAGTATAACTAATCTTTTGATTATCAAAAATAGTTTTGCCTTCATAAGACCAGCTTAGTGAAAACTCCAAATCTTTTTTGATATCTACGTCAGTTTTATTGACGAGCATCAGTGCTGCCCTACCATCTGAGACTGCTCCTGTATAGTAGATAGCCATATTTCCCTTACTTCCTAGTTCGGGGTGTTCCTTAGTCAATTTTTTTCCAAGTTCAATTAAATCAGATGTTTTACCTTCATATTGAGGTGCAACTACAAATTTCAATTCTTTCTCCTCCTTGATAATCGTCTCATTTTTACTAGTATCTTTTTCTTCTATTTTATTTCCATTAGAGCAGCCTCCAAGCATCAACAATAGAATAATAACAAATAGCTTCTTCATTTTTTCCCCTCTTTCTATTTAAAATCCAATGTTGGATAAGGTAACGTAATTTCTGCTTTCGCACCTAATATAAATGAAAAATCAGCCTTAAAGGTAACTGTATGAACATCAAGCCATCCTTGGCCTAGAAAACTATCATATTGTTTCTTAGTACTCACCATAGCTGCAGCAGAAAATCCTTCATTAGCCTCTAAACCAATATTTGCTCCAACTAGTGGATCTTTTGCCTCACTCTGTTCATTTTTGAAAAGTTTAAATCCTACATTTGTATCTACTTTTGCTCCTTTTGCTGAGAAATCAAATCCTAGCTTCGACTCATTTTCATCTGAATAAGATGCAATTTCTCCTTTCGATTCTGGGCCAGCGGCTTTAGCCTCAAAAAAGACATTATCATCTAATACACCCGCATGTAGTTTTGTTTCTCCCACTCCAAATTCAGCATTTGTTTTGAATCCATTTTTTCCAACAGTTGAATTACCTTCAGCGTATAAAAGCCTACTTTCAGAGACTACATTGAAATAGTCACCAGCTTTTATCACTGTTTTATTAGATAATAAATTTCCGTCTACGTGTAGACTTTCCTGTCCGTTTGAAATTTTAGATTCGTATTTACTATTAATGACATTTAGATCTGTGTAAGAATAATAATCCTTTCCCCATCCTTTTGCTAATTGTCCATTAGCTAATGAGAAATAAGCGGTATCATATACATAAGGATCTTTTTTTTGTCTTTCATCAAATACAGAACTATCCCCTTCAATATACCAAGTTTCCTGTTTTAACTTTTCAAATTTTGTTTCATTATATTTTCCACTAGGTGTAACATAATTATTTAAAATATTTGTAATCATTTTATCTAATTTACTGATTGAAGCCAGGATACTTTCAGCACCTTTTGATAACTCATCGTCTTTAGTTTTAAAATCGTTGTTAACAGTTTCCAAATTTGTATCTATAGTAGAGAAGCCATCTGTTATGTTATTAGTATTAGTAGACTTAACAGAAATATATTCAGCAGCCTTAGATTCGTTACTAACTAAATCCTCTATATCTACAGAAACAGATTTCAAAATTTCACCAAACGAAGTTTTTATATCCTCCACTCTTGAGCTTGATACTTTACCCGTTTCATTTGATTCAAATTCTAAAAACCCCGTTTTTATATTCTCAATATAATCTTTTAAATCCTTACCTATTTGTAATAAAACATAGGTTGCATTGACAGAATTATCTTGCATAAATGCTTTGTACTTTTCTGCGCCTTGTCCTTTAAAATTCAATGATTTAGTTAAAACTGTTAAAGATTTATTTACATTGTATAATTGAGTTTCTAAATTTGTGTAAGCCTTACCCCCTAGCGTTTCAATTGAATTTATCTTAGAATTATCTAATTTCATATCTTTCCTTTCCAATTGTACCAAAAATTAATCATTTTTGCCCAATTTTATTGCTACCTGATATCCATTCTCCATGAAGTCCAATAAAAGAATCTAAAGCCATCCACTCAGATTTAATTACTTCCAAATTTTTAGCGTCTTGCGCTAAAAGTTTCTTGTAATTTTTTGTTACACTACTTAATTTACTAATAATATCATTCAACTGTGAAATAGTTTCTAACTCAAGACCATCTGTTTCAATACTCAATATATTATCCGAAACAGCCTCTTTGGTTGATGTTAAAGTATCAATCTCTTTCTGAAATTCTTCTGGGTTAATTAATATTTGATCTGCCATTTCAGTTCTCCTTCATTTATTACTATTTACTGTACAGAACAAACTTTCATCTAAAACTTTTGAAAGTAGGTATCTAATCTCACTCAACGATTGATTTGTAACAGTAATATTATACCCGATATAGTCAATTTTTGATAGCCATAATACTACAAATAACATTGAATACAGTTTAGGTCTTTCTTTTATTAAATAACTTGGCTGTTTTTTGATTCTATCTATGTATGTAGTTAACGTTACATCATCGATTTTAGATAAATCAATTCTATTTATACCCGCAATATGAATTCCCATATCTGCACAATCGATTGACAAAGTGAGATGCAAGTCTCTGTAATGCTCCGATAAAATTTGGTAAACCAAAAATACATCTGCTGCTGAGAAAGATAGCATCCCATTATCGTTTTGGTGATTTGGATTTGAATGTATCAGTAAGTCTCTCTTTCCTTCTTCCTGAACTAATACTTCTTTTGCTACTATATCTTTCTCTGTTAGAGGAAAGAAAATAGATTTAGGGTTACAATCTTGTTTAGAAGTTGGAACTGTTTCCTTCAATAATTGACAGACTTTTTCATTTATATCTCCCAAAATAAATACTTTTGTTTCCATCGCTTCAAAAAGAACTTTCTGAACAAAATTCACTTCATCCTGAGTCACTTTTTGAATCTGATTGAATAGTTCATACCTAGAAAATCGTTTATTTTGTCCTAAAAACTCCAATATGGAGAGATTGAAAATATTAGGAAATTCATTTTCCTTGGTTAAATACTCCTCTACAAATATCTTTTTCTTTTCTTCAAATTCGTCTTCAGGATTAAACAATATAAACTGATTTAACTTTTTAAAATCTTCTATAATTTTCTTAGAAGTGCTAACAAAAGATATAGTAGTATTCCCTGGATTAACTGAGATCTCTATAATTTTGCCCAATTTTTCTTGAGCAAACTTCTTTTTATAAAATGCTAAAAATAGTATAGAAGCCGGATTAATTTGATAAATTTCATGATTGATTTGATAATGCTTTAATGAAAATCCAAAATTATAACCCAACGTTGTATAAATCCTATCTTTCGGATATTCAAAAGGTTGAATCAGTACATCATACTTCTTACTCATAATCTACTCCTTTCATTATCTTCATTTTTTGATAATATTTATCATCAACCATATAAGCAATCGATTTTTCCAAAATAGGTTCAGAATATTTTACATTTGAGACATTTATGATTTTCTGATCATTTAATCTCAACTCTACAATAGCATATTTAAGTTGTTTAATAAATTTAGAAACTACATTAAGACTATTTGATAATGAAGGAATAGTAGTAATAAAACTATATAATCCTATTCTTGGACCATGATTCAAGATATATAATATTTTTTCTGATAATAGCTCATTCTCTTGAACTAACTCTTCAATTTCATCCCAAATTACTATATATGGCTGACTAAGTATCTCTCCTAAATCTATATTTTCACAAACCAAGTCGAAAACTTCTTCTATCTTATTTTTCCGGTCTAATTCTGAACTTATTACTCTTGAAAACTTATATTGCTCTTGGAATTTCGATACACTAAGAAGTGTAGTATCGATTCGAAGTTTAGAAAGGTTGTATAAGATATTTCGAATCATATTATCATTTTGCCATTCTTTCTCAAAAATATACAAAAGATTCCCCTTAGACAAATCCCAGCTTAACGGTTCGACATTTTCTAAATCCAATCCTAGTGGTAGTTGCCCTTTTTCAAGTAATCCTAATACAGCTTCTCGACTATAGAAGTCAGTCTCTGTCAACTCCTCTGGCACCATCGGGATGGCACTTGGGCGCCGTCCTGTCCAGGCTTCTTGGAGGGATGCCACTCCCTGACGAAGGTTATTGAGGACTTGGTTTTCGTTGGCTCCAGAGACTGGGAGTGCCAGCTGGATGACATCCACGTCTTCACGCTTCATGAGTGCCCGTCCCTTGATGTCTTCCATGGTCATGGCAAGGGAGGTAGAGCCCACAATCGTCCGCACTTCACTAGCTTCATTTTGTGGTAGGCTCAACTGGTGCTTGAAGTTGGAGTAGAGTTGAGCACGAAGGTTGGACTGGCGACCCGCTGTCATCAAGAGATGTACCCCAATGCTGAGACCTTCACGAGAGATGCGCACCAAGAGCTTGAAGAGTTCTGCCTCATAGGCTTCTTCCTTGAAAGCTTCATAGCTATCTAAGAGGATGACAATAGCCGGTTCTTCCTGACCACTAGCCTGACGATAGAGTTCCAAGGTCCCAACTCCATAGTCCGCAAGCAGTTTCTTACGGCGGTTGAGTTCTTTCTCCATGATTCGTACAAACTTAGAGATCTTCTCCGTTTGGTCCAGAGACATGGTATCAGCTACCTGAGGAAGCTTAGACAATGGAGCCAAACCATTGGTCCCAAAGTCCATCAAGTACATGGTAAGGTCCTTAGGACTGAACTTACGAGCCAAGTCCATACCTGCAGACTGAAGGAAGGTTGTCTTCCCGGTACCCGGACTTCCATAGAGAAGGACATGTCCGTCCTTGGCGAGATTGATAGAGACGGCTTCCTGCTTCTGGGCCTGTGGGATATCTGCCATTCCAAGTAGAATTGAGAGTGATTTCTCTTGTGCCCAGGCTATTACTGGTTGCACTTCTTCCAGCTCCTCTAGCGCAATGCGCTCCTTAAGTGGTGGCAACCATGGCTGTGGTACTGGAGGAATTTCTTGTTCTTCACATAGGAGATGGATATTGTGCACAATAGCATCTAGCTCTGTCGGAACTTCCTTGATTTCGTCCGCATCCTCTAAGCCCGATAAGTCTTCATTTAGGATTTCATATTGCCCCAATTCATTGATCAGATAGATGGTATGGTCTTCAATTCCCATATCATCCTTTTCTGGCTGGTAATCTGCACCTGACCAGGCTGACTGGAAGAGCTCATAGACTTCATTATTTCCGACTTGCAGATAGGCGCGTCCCGTCTGAGTGATCTCGGCCGCATCCGGTGTATGAAGCATTTCATTGGAGTCCGAACGATCTGCAACCTTAAGGGCAATCTTAAAGCGAGAGTTGGACCAGATCTGGTCATCCACCACACCTGATGGCTTTTGAGTAGCTAGGATCAAGTGAACCCCGAGGGATAGGATGTATTTTTTATAAATAGCAGAGCAGATAAGCAAGCCAAAAATATAGAATTTTCAAGGTACTAGAAAAAATATTCTTGTCCCATTATACCATATGCGTGATACCGTGAAAAGATGAGAAATACAAAAGAAAACCACCTGAAATAAATTCAGGTGATTTGTGTAATTATGGAAAATCATTATATTGACTATTATAATTGTCAATTATTTTCCTACGCTTATATCTATCTGATAAATTTTTTCCCTCTGAAATATAGCTTTCTTGTTTCTCTTGCCACGTCTGCTTAGGTGGTACACTATAAAGCCCTCCATCGATTGAAGCTGCTAAACTAGCATCCGTTTTGGCAAAAGCATCGGCAACACTATTTAAATATGCATCCAAAGAATCTACAGTTTTGACCAGGTTACCCATCGATTTTTTTGTTAACTTAACGCATTCTTCAAAATTCCCCGTTACAGGAGCTTCAAGTAACGATTTTACGCCGTCTGACATTTCATCTGCGGATGCATTCATATTCGCTTTAATACTCTTAATTCTATCTGGATTAATCCGTTTCATCTTTACTTCCTTCCGATTGTATTTCTTTAAGAACAGCTTGAAATTCCTCTTTTTGTTGTTTAATCCACGCCTGATATTCCTCATAAGTAGAGATCGGAGTTTCCAAGACATTACCTTTTCGATCTATACCATATATTGTTAGTTTTTCTTCACCTTTAGGTGCCATCCAATAGAGTACTTTGTTAAACCATTCTTCTGGGGAGACATATTGTACTTGAGGATAAAGAATCCATCCATCTTTTAATTTTTCTTCAATTTCTGGATAGTCCTTAAAAAGATTTATATTAGTATCAATTATTTTTCCTCCAGCCTGTATATCACTATTAATACTAATACGATCATCAACTAAATATCCTTTATCTTTTGTATAGTTCGCTAAAGTAGTATCATAAAAATCTGGGATTTCATCATATGTCTCTGGCCGTCTTGCCTTATCTCCTTCAACTTTCCCAGTGTCAATATTAAAAAGGAAAGTCTTAACGATACCCTTATCATTCTTTACCTCTATTTCAATAGTATTTTTAGGATTAGTACGGTAAGTATAGATCTTAAAATTAGTAGGGTAAAAATTAGATTGATAGTCTGAGACAACTTTGTTAAGATTCACTTCTTTATCAACTAGGCTATCGGTACTATAATCATAAAGGCGGAGTTTCCAATAATCTGACTTTGGGATTTTTTTCTCATCTGTAAGATCAACTCCATCTTTTTTTACCATTACTTTCCGTTCTGTAGTAAAAAGATAATGCCCACCTCCCAAGTGTAAATCAGACTGTTTATTTAACAATATATATTTTTGTTGGTTCCCAAAAAAGTAAACTGAATTATCAACCTCAGCAAATTTTTCAATAGAGTATTCTGTTTTCTCACGTTTTTCAAAGTATTGTTTCGACCAAAAAGCAAATACCATAACAAAGGGTAGTAAAATCAATCCTATTATTAAATATTTAAAAGTACATCTAATTTCTAGTTTTCTCTTCATATCAACTTCCTCCTTGGCCTACTCCAGTCACATAGTCTAAATAAGACCAAGTACGATAAGAATCTCGTGTAAAAATTGAAGAATTATTTTCATATGCAGATTTTCCATCTTTAGATTCTCCATTAATAGGTAGCTCTGCATCCTTCAAACCATTATATAGTTTATCAAATCCAATTACTTCTAATCGATAATCACGCTTACCCTCACCACTTAAAAGAGCCTTCATTTCTGCATCATAAGCTCCACTTAGCTTACTGTTATCAATTCTACTGCTAAATTTTTCTAATGCCTCATATGGGTCCTTACCATTCTTTACAGCCGTCTCAGCTATATAAGTTCGTAAGCCATTTTTCTCTAAATCTCGTTGTTTCAAATAGGCCTCCACATCAAAGCTTGGGCTGACGTATTGACTGTTACTCTTTGCCCCCCCCTGTTTGAATGATGTCCCACCATATTGCCAAAACTCAGCCTCACTGTCGTTTTTCAAATTTTTGATCTCTTTATCATATTTTTCTTTTTTATCAAAATAATCGTAAATATTTTTAGAGATATTTAAAGCGCCCTCTGCTTTACTAGTATATTTATCCACAGGCGTATCATTCCAAATTTTTGAGGAAGAAACTGTTTCTCCACTGTCTATGAGCTTTTTGATATCTTTGTCTTCACTCATACCTGTCTCAACAATTCCTATTAAAACTCCAGCAGGTGCATATAACTTAGCTAAATCTTTCATTGTATTAGCCACTGTTTTTGGAAAAAGCATTGTTTTTTCAAGATTTAAATCTTTAATTTTATCTATATTCTTTTGAATATTCAAATCTGTTTTTTCATCTATAATATCTGCTTGAACCTTTGTGGATCCAGGGAAATTGCTAATAACGGAAAATGAGAAGCCCTTACCATCTTTTCCTCTTGTTAGTTTGAAGCTATCTTTTTCAAAGGAATTCTTAGAGGTATAACCCTTAGTTTCATAACCACCATTCGGTCTTGGTTCTTGATAATTTCTTGTATCACCTACTCCCATTTCATTTATAGCTGTATACATAAAAAGACTATTAAGTTTTTCATACCACTCTACTTTATTGTTTAGAGATGTAACACCCTTACGGACTTCATCACTATTTTTCTTTTTAAAATATTCATCATAAGCTTCTTTTGGAGAACCTGGGGGAGGAAATTCCGGCATAAGGTCACCTACTTGAACCTTATAAGCCCCTCCTGTGGCTTCTGCTGCCGAAGATAATCTTAGTGAATAATCCTTTACACTTTCTTTATCACGTTGGGTTAAAGCTTCCATGAAAATTGATAAATTAGGGATACTTCCATCATCTTTTGGATGATTAACCTCATACATTAAACGCTCTACAATAATCTGTGACACTTCTAAACTAGAATCCTTCGTCTTCACATTTGCTAATTTCGTGAAAAACTCTTTTTTATCATCACCTTCACTTAAAATCACGGTCATAATTTCAGCATCTGCTTTAGTTTGAACCGCATCAAGGTAGTAAGCTTTATCAGATGTAAGAGTTTTGTTGACAATGGAAGCCAACACAACATCCGGTGCAACAGCAAGTTTTGCTTCTGCTTCTTCAATATCTTTGCTCATCCCCATTAAATCTGACATAACTTCAAATAATGTTGCATTAAAAGTATCATGCGACGTTTGAATCTGATTGTGAGTCTTTTGTCGTGAATCTTTAGAACTTGCCAAACCTCCTTCAGCTGCTTGTTTTGTTGCCTCTAAACTTTCATTCTCAATCCCCAGAGCAGAAGTTGCTCTATCAAACAATTCTTGTAGGTGCTTAATAGTATCATTTATTGCGTATAACTGACTATCTGAACCCTCATCTGTCAATTTTTTTACTAAATCTTGCATACCAGATCCACTGGTCCAAGCTTCTTTATTGAATCCTGCTCCACTTACACTACTTTCAAAGTGAGAAACACTACTTGCAAAATTTTCCATATACTTCGGATATCTATGAAACACTAGATTCTGCAAAATATTTAAACGCTCAAAAAAAGCTACTAACGCTAAAGCCTCATCATTTCCATTTCCTGTTTTAGAATTGAATTGCCTCTCTGTTTCACTGGCAGCCGCCTCAACTTCTTTCGAAAATTGTTGGATTGATTTTGCATAACGTCCTATTGCAGGTAAATCATGAATTTTAATAACATCATTCATATTTTATTTCTCCTTTGTCGTCAACAGTTGATTAAGTAACAAATTCATTTTATTTTCTAATCCAAACTTTTGACTCTCTAACTCATGAATCTTATTAGACACCTTCTCAGAAACATTATCTATCTTTGTATCAAAATCTCGCTTAATGTTCTTTAATAAATCTTGTTCAAAACTTGTGTCTTTTGAATACTTCGCACCTGCTATATTATAATTACTTTTAATATTTTCATCGTTAATTAACACATAGTTGACGGTTGTTGGAAACGATTCCAAAGATCCTTTTATTTCAGTTAATTTAGTAATTTTTGCATTTAGTGTTAAGATAGCTTGACTTGTTTCATTCATAGATGCAATTATGGCTGCTTTTCCCATATTTCATCTCCCTTCTATTTCATTAATACTTTCACTTTTCTTACAAATCCATCTTCTACATAGTAGTTCACCTGGCTATCAAGTGGTTCTTCACGGACTGGTCGATTGATAACATTTAGGACACTTTGGTCTGTAATCCGCATGGCCACGATCGCTTGTTTATAGAGTTTGATAGATTTTGAAACCTCGTCAATTTTTCGATTCAACTGACTACCACTCATGGCTACTGTAGCATAGCCTGCACGCGCCCCTTTTTCAAGGACATAGTTCAGACTAGATTGAAGATCCATACTTAGATCATTCATAAGTTCTAGTTGATTGTATAGCACAATCGTTGCTTCATGTTGCGATTTCTGCTGTTCCAATCTCAATTGGATATTTTCTTCCATTTTCTTGATTCCAGCTACATAGTCTTCCTTCGTAGAGAGAATCGTCACACCTTCCATCTCTGGTAATTCATTATAAGCTGGCGCCAACACAATCACCTTTTGCTTGCTACGAGCAATTTGTTTAACGAATTGTGCCATTTGCTCTTCTTTATCTGTCAGATAGAGAAGGTTGCCTTTCTTAAGATCCCATGTCACAGGCTCAACTGTTTCCAGATCCAATCCGAGTGGCACTTTTCCTTCATCCAGCAAGGCAGCTACATCCTCACGGCCATAGAAGGCTACTTCTGTCAACTCATCTGGCACCATTGGGATGCCTGCTGGGATGCGGCCTGTCCACATCTCTTTGAGGTTTTGGACTTGGTCGCGGAGGTTGTTGATGATTTGGATATCATTGTCTCCTGCGACTGGTAGGGCGAACTGGACAACATCGACTTCGTCACGCTTCATGAGCGCGCGTCCCTTGATGTCTTCCATCGTAGACGCTAGTGGGGTTGCTCCCACGATACCGCGGACTTCAGAGATATCATTTTGTGGCAAGGTCAGCTGGTGCTTGAAGTTTGAATAGAGCTGAGCCCGTAGGTTGTTCTGACGGCTAGCTGTGATGATCAAGTGCACACCGATGCTGAGACCTTCACGAGAGATCCGCATGAAGAGCTTGAAGAGGTCTGTCTCATAAGGCTCGTCCTTCATAGACTCATAGCTATCCATCAAGATGACCATGGTTGGCTCTTGCTTACCGGTTACTTCACGGTAGAGGGCGATGGTGCCGACACCATGCTCAGAGAGGAGTTTCTTGCGACGATCCAGCTCGCGGTTGATGATCCGGATGAATTTCTGGATTTTCTCCGTCTGATCGAGCAGCAGGCTATCAGCCACATGTGGCAGTTGAGTCAAGGGTGCTAGACCATTGGTTCCGAAATCCAGCAGATACATAGTCAGATTTTCTGGGCTCTGCTTGCGAGCCAGATCCATTGCGGCTGTCTGAAGGAAAGTGGTCTTTCCTGTACCTGGACTTCCGTAAAGGAGGATATTCCCATCTTTTGACAGATCGATGGCGACAGCTTCTTGCTTTTGCGCTTGCGGGAGACAGTTTAGTGAGGCAAGGCCACGTGAGGTACTCTCCTTGTCATAGTCATCTGGAAGTGATAAAAACTCCATTAAATACTACTATCATATCGGAATTTACTTTAAAGATCAAGTTAATCACTAATTATAAAAAACCGGAGGAGACTTCGTTTCATAACATGGTCAAAAGGCAATTTGGATAAACTAAGGTCAGTATACAGTACTTTGAAATTTATCACAGACCTTCCTTCTCATTTATAATGTTTTCTCTTAAAATACACTTTATTTTAAGGGGAAACTTGTAAGTAGGGGATAAGTTTTATTGCTTAGAATATTAAAAAAGAGAACCTATTTTGGTCCTCTCCAAATTGTAACTTTTATCAACCAACACAGTTGAGAAAGAGCTTATTTCTTTTTACTTCCCTTCTTTTTCAGTCAGCTCATTTAAGAGTTTAATTTGGCTAGCTATTCTTTGAGTATAGGATGCAGTAAAATTAAATCTGACCATAGAAAATATTCTTACGAACTTCGTCACTCATTTTTGACCTAAAATTTTGTCCTTCTCTATAGTCTTTTACATCACCTTTTCCTTCAATTCTTGATGCTAAGAATGAATCTGTATCTTCAAATGCTGTAGCTACTTGATCTAAATAGTCGTTAAAACTTACAATTGTCTCTTGAATAGTGCCAGCAGTTTCTTTAAATCCATTGAAACATTCTTCTAATTTCGCTTTAGAATCATCTTCAACAACCAGTCCAATCCCAGATCCAAAATTGATAAATGCAGCATCAAATTTAGCCTTAACACCTTTTATATTTTCAGGTTTAATATTCTTTTTACTCATTTTCCTCCTCCTGTTTTGGATGGGCCTTTATCCAGGCTACAAACTCGTCATAAGAGTGAATTTGTGTTTTCTCTCCAGTTGTTTCGTCTGTAGCATACAGTTCCATGACTTCTTGACCTGCTGGCGCAAACCAATGAATGATTTTATCAAACCATTCGCGCTCATTGTATTGTTTCGGACGGAAATAAATGCGATTTAAATAGTTTATATTTTTTCCTACTTCTGGAAACAATTTAGCAAAGTTAGATCCACTAACATTAATTTTAGATGATTCATCATTCATCGGGGATATAAAATTTTTAGATCGTGAAAGATGATATTTTGCTAAATTATCATCAATTTGCTCAGATATTCCTCCTCTATCCCAATCATATTTTTGACTAAAATATAATCGTTGTTCTTTGTCAATCTTCTCCATCTCACTTTTAGAAATATCTTTATATTTCTCTCCACTAGCAGAAACTAATACCGATCTAATATCATGACCTGTTATATCGTACATATTTAGTTTCTCCAAATCTAGTGTCAGGTAATCATCGTCATTTTGTAAATATCTATAAGGAAAATTATGAACAGAACGGTATAAATTATTTTTCCCAAGTAATTCATATAAATTAAATTTAACAATTTTTTCCTTATCATGTACACTATAACTATTAATTTGAAAATATTCTTCACTACCAATTGGAGGAGTTTTTTCAAAATTAGTAGTATCAAGTGTATGCGAAGAAAAAGTTGTAACATAATTCTGACCAAACAAAATAACACCGTCTGAATAGTTCTCTACAGCTACAAAAACAAATTTATCATTGTCCAATAATTTTATTTCCCTAATTTTTGAAGGAGTTTCATATCTATAAATTTTCTCTGAGGAACTTTTATATTTCAAAAAAATTATACTGCCAACAATAAGCATAATGATAGCTATTAACATGCTAGCTTTTTTGTTTTTCATTATGATTTTCTCCTACTTTTCTTTTACTTCACATCACCAAATACCTTTTTCAAAGCCTACTCCTTTTCATTTGATAACTGTTGATAATCGAATAGATATAACAAACTTGAAATGATTGCTAGCACACTAGTTAAAGACGATACAAAAGGAACGAAACCAACTATAGAAGCAACGAAGAGAATTTTATGACTTTTCTTATTTACTTTTGGATTTTCATTATAGTTGGCCATTGCAAGTATAGAGATAACAAGATACAAGAGACTGATTGTATTGATTACCAATCCCCAATCACCTTTTTCAACCAGCTCAGGAACAGCATGAACGAAAGTCCACTCCCACCGTTGAAAAGAGGCATAGCTGATTACAATCGCTCCTAAAATACCAATAATCCCATTCATTAGCAACATATTATATGATTTCATAAACTCATTACTTTCTTGACCCATAATCCTTCATAAAAATGAGAAATTGATTTTCTCTCATTTCATCACTTGTCCAGCAGACTACTCTACTTCTTCTTCAAATAATCAATAGCGTCTTGAAGGGTTTTGACGGGGACAATTTTCATCTTCGAATGAATTTGTTTCGCTGCTTCTTTCGCTGTTTCATAGTTTGATTTGGCCTTGGGATTGGCTTTCTTTTCTTCTTTGGAAACTGGATTATTAGGGGCAAAGAAAATTTCTGCTCCTTCTTTATCGGCTGCGACGACTTTCTTGTCAATCCCACCGATATCGCCAACCGTTCCATCTTGGTTAATGGTTCCTGTCCCTGCAATATGGCGTCCCTGACGAAGATCTGGATCAGCCACTTGGGTGTAGATGGCTAGGCTAAACATCATACCGGCACTTGGTCCACCAATCCCTTGGGTCGCAAACTGGACAGGAACATCGCCTTTGGCTTCAGTCCGGTCGATCAGGCTAATCCCGATTCCGTTTTTCCCGTTGGACAATTTGATGATCTTTCCGTCTGCGGTCTTGGTTTGTCCATCCTCAATATAGGTCACTGAAACGGGATCGCCAATTTTTTGAGAACCAACATAATCAATCAATTCTTTGGAACTCTTAAAGGTCTTGCCATTCACACCGGTGACGGTATCCGCAATGTTCAAGATTCCCTTAAAGGTCGAATCATCTGCCACTTGCATGACATAAACACCAAGAAAGTCCATCTGGGTTTCTTTTCCAGCTGTCTTTAACCCTTGGTAGATGGCCATATTTTGCGAGGTTTCCATATAGAATTGGTTAATCCGCGTAAATTCTTGGCTCGAACTACCACCTGTCATATCCTTGGCAGAGTAGATATCTGTAAAAGGTGTCGCCCAAGCATAGATCAAATCAGCCGGGGTCGCTTCTTTCACTGCCACGGTTACAAAGTCATAAGATCCTGACTTGGTATCCGCTTTTCCATCGACTGTCATGACCGATCGAATGTCTTCTGCCGTTCCTGGCATCTCAATATAATAGGGAAGGCGAATCACAAAGGCAGCTAGCAAGAGGAGCAAGAAAAGAACGCCTGCAATCGGCCATCGGTATTCTTTCAATCGTCCTTTTTTCTTTTTTGTAGGCAAGCTTGGTTTATTCGCTTGTGTCATCTTTGATTTCCTCCATTACACTCTTTGGTACATAAGGTGAGATATCCTGCTGAAAAGCCAGCAACTCTCGAATACGTGTTGAACTAATGGCCTGGTAAGGAGGCTGGGCATAGAGATAAACCGTCTCCAATTCAGGCGCCAACTGGTGATTAAAATAATCCATATTGGCTTCGTATACCAGATCCTGTGCATTGCGCAAGCCCCGGATCAAGGTGATGACCCCAAGATTGCGCGCCACTGTCACAGCTAACTCTTGAGTTGACGTCACAATTTCAACATTTTCTAAATGAGCCAAGGCCCCTTTCACCATGCGCACGCGCTGCTCAATGGAAAAGAGTCCGACTTTTTCCGGATTATAAAAAATTCCGACATAGACACGGTCAAACAAGCGACTAGCTCGCTCGATCAATTGCACATGCCCAATGGTAATCGGATCAAACGATCCTGTAAACAATCCACTTCTATCTGACATATACTGTTACCTTACTAATTCCATAGATTTTTTCTTTCCAGATTCCCACTTGTCCGATTTCCTCAGGAAGTTCTACGTGTTTATCGGTTTCGCACACAATCATGATCTCCTCTGACAAGAGTTGGCGCTCGCACAAGGTTTCGATATCGCGAACAATCTCTTCCTTGGCATAAGGAGGATCTAAGAACACCAAATCAAAGGTGCCCGTTAAAAGCCCTAAGGCCTGCTTGGCCTCCATTTTTAGCAGTTGAAACCGTTCCTTTTCCTTGGTCATGGCAATATTGGCTGCTACAATCTCCTGCGCTCTACGATCTCTTTCCACTAGAACGGCCTCTGACATGCCTCGAGAAACTGCTTCGATAGAGAGCCCACCGCTTCCTGCATAGAGATCCAGCACTCTTCCACCATCAAAGTAAGGACCAATCATATTGAACATGGCCCCTCTGACCTTATCAGAAGTCGGCCTGGTTGTTTTTCCTTCAAGTGTTTTGAGGGGACGTCCCCCATAGGTTCCAGATACTATTTTCATAGGGACCATTATACCAAAAAAAATCAGAAAATTGCGATTTGATATGGTCAAGCGACAATTAAAAGAGGCTGGGACAAAAGTCCTAGCCTCTCAATTATTTTTGGATTGTCGAGCA